>Ga0207687_10000081_pt1 | contig 70015 bp, 58 predicted proteins | sample KBSM54metaG_FD_184399 | JGI IMG/M metagenome (GOLD analysis project Ga0207687, IMG submission 184399) | Miscanthus rhizosphere microbial communities from Kellogg Biological Station, Michigan, USA - KBS M5-4 metaG (SPAdes) (version 2) | ecosystem: Host-associated > Plants > Roots > Rhizosphere >...
AAGTCGTTCGCGCGCGAAGCGGCGCAGATGACCGATGATGACTTCGCGAAGTCGCTCGACATGAATCTGTGGACCGCGATGCGAGTCGCGCAGCGCGCGCTGCCTCACGTCGCGAAGACGCGCGGCTCGATCACGATGATCTCGTCGATCTGGGGTCGCGAGTCGGGCGGCGCGCCCGGCTACAACGTCGCGAAGGCCGGCGTGATCGCGCTCGCGAAGGCGCTCGCGAAGGACTACGGCAAGCTCGGCGTCCGCGTGAACAGCGTCGCGCCCGGTTCGATCTTGTTTCCCGGCGGCGGCTGGGACCGGCGCCAGCAAGCGGATCCCTCCGGCATCGCGGCGATGGTCGAGCGCGAGCTGCCGTTCGGGCGTTTCGGCAGCGTCGAAGAGGTCGCGAACACCGTCGCGTTCGTCGCGTCGCCGGCCGCGAGCTGGATCCACGGTGCGTGCATCGTGGTCGACGGCGGCCAGTCTCATCAGTTCTAGGAAATTTGCCGGTCGCGGCTCCGGTTGAGCGGCCGTGAAAAAGGGATGGATCGGCCTTGTCGTGGTCGCGCTCGCCGCGATCGGACTCTGGTGGTGGCATGGACATCGCGCGGTCGCACCGACGACAACGCAGGTCGGCCCCGCGGTTGGCTCCGCGCAGCGCATCCCGAGCGTACCGGCTGCGACAGGCCCGGCCCGCGCGGAGGTCTCGGTCAGCGATGCGAAAGGACCGATCGCGCGCGCGACGGTGCGGTTCGTCAGCGACGCTGGCGAAATCGCGACGGCGACGACGAGCACCGACGGTGTCGCGCACGCCGAGCTCGCGCCCGGATCGTGGGCGATCAGCGCGTCGGCCGCGGGCCATCTCCCGAATGCCGTGCCCGCGCGCGCGATCGCGAGCGGCGAGACCGCGACGGTCGCACTCGTGCTGACCGCGGGTGGACGTCCGCTCACCGGACTCGTCACCGATACCTCCGGTGGACCGATCGCGGGCGCGCGTGTCGATGCCGCGGTGCTCGGGCGCGATGCACGCGCTGCGGCTGCCGTCGCGTCGACGCTGACGGGGCCCGACGGCAAGTATGCGCTCGCGGTCGGCGAGGGCGAGGTACTGGTCGCGGTCAATCATCCCGACTACTCGCCGCAGCAGCGCTACGCCGAGGTCAACCCGTCGGGTGCGGTCGTCGACTTCCAGCTCGTCCCCGGGGCGGTGATCGAAGGCATCGTCCGCGATGCGAACGCGAAGACGCCGGTCGGTGGCGCCGAGGTCGAGGCGCAGCTCGCTCGCACGACGCTGTTCGGCGAGCTCGGCTCGCACCGCGTCACCGCCGGTCCCGATGGCCACTTCCGGATCACCGGCCTGCGCCCGGGCTCGTACACGCTGTCAGCGCACGCGGGCGAGCTGCTGTCGGCGACACCGACGATCGTCGGCCTCGGCGTCGCGGAGCAGGTCACCGACATCGTGATCCTCGTCGGTCACGGTGCTGCGATCCGCGGCGTCGTCGTCGATGACGACGCGAAGCCGGTGCCGAATATCAAGGTCGGGCTGCTGCGCGACAACGAGCACGACGTGAAGACCGATCCGAAAGGTGCATTCGCGATCGTCGGCCTCGCACCGGGCGCGTATCCGATCGCTGCTGAGAGCGACGACTTCATCTGGACCCAGCCGACGATCGTCGAGCTCGGCGCGCAGGACGCGAACGGCGTGACCGTGCGCGTTCACCGCGGCATCCATCTCAGAGGTCATGTCGAGCCGGCGCAAGTCTGCGATGTCGTCCTCGACCTCGCGCAGACTTCGGGCAACTTCCGGTTCGAGCGGCCGAGCGCGAGCGCAGGTGCCGACGGTGCCTTCAGCGTCGGTCCACTCGCCGCGGGTGCGTACACCGCGACCGCGCACTGCCCGAGCGGCGATGAAGGCAGCGCGCCGCTCGCCGCGAAGGCCGGTATGGGCGACGTCACGATCGCGGTGAAGCCGGGCGGCTCGCTCTCGGGCCGCGTCGTCGACGCGAAGGGCAAGCCGGTCGCAGGTGCGAGCGTGAACGCGGCGAGTGGCAATCGCACCGAGGTCGTCAACGGGATGGTCACGAGCGGCAGCGCCGCGCTGACCGGCGCCGACGGCACGTTCGAGCTCACCGGGCTCGCCGCCGCGAGCTATCGGCTGAGCGTGCTCGATCGCGGCCGACCGCTGCCGATGAAGGCCGCGGCGACGATCGCGATCGCACCCGGCGAGCACAAGACCGGCGTCGAGCTCGTCGTCGATCGTCCCGATGGTGTCATCCAGGGCACGGTGACCGGGCCCGACGGCAAGCCGCTCGCCGATGCGTGGGTGTCTGTCGATCAGAGCCTCGAGGACATGCTCGCTTCTCTCGACGATCATCCCGGTGACTTTCACGAGATGCGCGTCGAATCGCGCGGCGACGGCGGCGGCGCACCGAACGCGATCGCACCGGTGCTGACCGATGCGAACGGCCACTTCGCGATCACCGGGCTCACGCGCGCACCGTGGACCGTCACCGCCGAGGCTCAGGGCGGCAAGCTGCGCGGCCGGAGCGAGCACGTGAAGCCCGACGCGACGATCGCGATCGCGCTGGCGAGCGTGCAGGTGCTCACCGGCACGGTCCACGCGACCGCGCCGCCCGCATGGTTCTCCGTCGAGCTCGATGGCCCCACGAGCACGCAGCGCACGTTCGCGTGGACCGATGGCTCGTTCACGTTCGCGAACGTCGATCCGGGTGCGTACGCCGTGAAGGTCACGTCACCGGCCGGCACGGGTGAGGCGCAAGTCACCATCGGCAAGGGCAACGCGAGCGTCGACATCTCGCTTACGTCGAATGGCACGATCGTCGGCAAGCTGGTCGATCCGGACGGCAAGCCGCTGCCCGATATCGGCCTCGCGGTCGTGCCCGACCTCGGCGATGGCCGCTTGCAAATCTCGCTCAACGCGCCGCCTCCGACCAGCGGCCCCGATGGCAGCTTCAGCGTGCCCAGCAAGCCCGGCAAGGTGGTGCTCGTCGCGATGATGCGCGGTGCACCCGCTTCGAAACCGGGGCTGGTGGTGCAGGCCGGCCAGACGCTCGACATCGGCACGTTCGTAATCTCGCCAAAGCCGCCAGCCCACTGATACGCTGGCCGCGATGACTGGGCATCAGCGAAAGCTGTTGCTGAGCGCGGGCGGAGCGTTGATCGCGATGCTGATCGCGCTGTTCGCGATGGCGTGGTTTCAGCTTCGCCTCGACATCATGGCCGACGTCGCCGTTCCCGCGGGCACGCTCGGCACGGCGCACATGCAGATCGGCCTGCACAGCGCGACCGCATGCTTCGCCGACGGCGAGTGTGCGTCGACGTCACTGTCGAACCTGCGCGGCCTCTATCCATCGCTCGCGAGCTTCACGTTCTGGACCTCCCTCGTCGTCTGCTTGCTCGTGTCGGTCCAGGCCGGCTTGCGGCTGATCACCGGCGAGGCGAATGCGCTGCTGACCCGGATCGGCTACACGGTCTGCGCGCTCGCGGTGATCGGCACCGTATTCACCGCGTTCATCTTCGCGCCGGAGACGGCGGAGACCACGATCGCGAGCGTCACCGTCACCCGCACGTGGGCGCCGGTGATCATGCTGTTCGGCTACGCGCTCGCCGCGTACGTGCTGTACCTCGCGATGGGCGATGACGACGAGCCCGTCTATCAGCCGATCACGGTCCCGATCTCGGTCGTGAAGCGTGACTCGAGCGATCCGGGAAAGCGCACGCCGGTGAAGAGCGAGCCGATCGTGCCGATCAAGGAGAGCCGGGTGCGTCCGCCCGACTCGATCCCGCTGCCGCTCGAGCCCGGTCCCGCGCGCAAACCGCTCGAGCCGAAGCCCGATTCGTTCGAGCTCGTCGTCAAGCTGCGCTGCCCGACCGCGCTCGAACACCAGCTTCGTTACGCGACGCAGGTCGCGACCTTCACGACCGACGGGATCGATGCGGAGCGCGAGGACGGCTCGAAGCGCTCGGTCGCGTGGGGCGATGTCGTCGGCGTCGTCGCGCGCCGGCTTCCCGCCGACAGCCCGTACGACAGCCTGACGTTCGTCGATCTCGTCTCGCTCGCCGGCGCGACGCTGCGGATCTTGCCGTGGACGAACGTCGGAGGAGAGCTGACCCTCCCGATCGACGCGGATGCTGCGGAGCGTGCGCGCGCGTTCGTCCAGCTGATCGCGGCGCGCTGCCCGGGCGCGCGACTCGATTCCGCGACGCGGACGTTTCTCGGCGGGCGCGGACAGGCGGCTCAACTCACGCCGGAGCTGCTCGTCGCGCACGACGAGCGTCTCGCTTAGTCGACGTCGGAGTACGACGACTCTTCGTCGCCATCGCCCGGCGCGGTCGGCGCGCGGCCTTCGCTCGTATCCTTGTCGAGGCCGAGCCGGCGGATCATCTTGTAGATCGACATGCGCTCGATGCCTGCAGCGCGCGCCGCGGCCGAGATGTTGCCGTCGTGCGCCTCGAGCAGCTCCTTCAAGTAGCGACGGTCGAACTCGTCGACCAGCTTCTGCTTCGCCACCTTGAACGGGACGTCGATGTCGATCGCGGCGAACGACTCGCCGTCCTTCTTCGGCGGCGCTTCGATCGCGACCGCGGGATGGTTCGGCAAGAGCACGGCGCGCTCGACCGCGTTGCGAAGCTCGCGGACGTTGCCCGGCCAGGTGTGGCGGTTCGCGCGCGCGATGAAGTCTTCCGGCAGGCGCGGGTCGGGGTTACCCGACGACACCGACAGCTGACGCAGGAAGTGCTCGACGAGCAGCGGCAGGTCCTCGCGGCGCTCGCGAAGCGCGGGGATCGACAGCTTCGCGACCGCGAGGCGGTAGTAGAGATCCGCGCGGAAGTTGCCGCGGTTGACCTCGGCTGCGAGGTCGCGGTTCGTCGCCGCGACGATGCGAACGTCGGATGCGAACAGCTTCGAACCGCCGAGGCGGCGGACGCGGCGAGTCTCGACCGCGCGGAGCAGCTTCGCCTGGACGTCGAGCGGCAGCTCGCCGATCTCGTCGAGGAACAGCGTGCCGCCGTGCGCGAGCTCGAACACGCCGGCGGTCGACTTGACCGCGCCGGTGAACGCGCCGACCTCGTGACCGAACAGCTGCGCTTCGAACAGCTGCTCGGGGATCGCGGAGCAGTCGAGCACGACGAACGGCTCGTTGCGACGCGGCGACGCCTGGTGGATCGCGTCGGCGACGAGCTCCTTGCCCGCGCCGGTCTCGGCCTGGATCAGGACGGTCGCATCCGACTGCGCGAACCGATTGATCAGCTCGAATAGGTGGCGCATGCCGGCGCTGCCGCCGATCAGGTTGTGGAAGCGCGCCTCGTTCCAGAGAGGCATCGCGACCGCGTCGTCCATCGGCGAGAACACGATCGCGCTCTTGCCGACCTGGATCGTCGCGCCGGGCGCGATGAACCCGTCGACGACGCGCACGCCTTTGACGTACGTGCCGTTCGTCGAGCCGAGGTCGCGCAACCGGTAGCCTTCCGGCGTCATGCGGAGCTCGCAGTGGAGGCTCGACACCTTGCCGTCGCTCAGGTTGAGATCGGCGCCGAGACGCCCGATCTGGATCGTCGGCGAGGCGAGCTCGACGACCTTGCCTTGATCGACACCGGCGACGACTTCGAGCCGGCACCGGCGCACGTTCACCGTGCGGGGCAGACCCTGGTACGAAGTCACCCAGGTCGGAGTCTCGAGGTCAGCACCTTCCACGAACTGGTCAGACTTTAGCACGCTCATCGCACGGCTCCTTTATCGGCAATACGGACAAACCCGGTGGCACCGACCTTGACGTCGGCAGGGCGGTTGGTTTTGGACAGCTCGGCGGTGACGACAAAGAAGTCGATCGCCGTGTCGTGATCATCGGTAAGAGTGGTGACGGTCGCCGGGACGACGTGGTCGCCGACGAACATCTGGACGGTGTCGCCCGCCTTGAGGAGGTCGCGCTTGTTGTGAGGCAGCGCGAACTTCACGATCGGGTCGGCGGGATTGAACACCTTCGCGAGCGTCTGGCCGCGATGCGCCATCTCGCCGATGTGGACCTTGATCTGCGAGATCGTGCCGTCCATCGGCGCCTTGATGTTCGCGGCGTCGATCAGGCGCTTCGCGTCGGCGATCTGGATATCGGCGGCCTTGATCTCCTGCGCTGCGGCCGAGTAACCGGCGCCCGCTGCAGCTGCATCCGCGTGCGCCGAGCGCACCGACTCGATCGCCGAAGACCCAGTGCGCGCGAGCATGCCCTCGACCTTCTCCTTGTGCGCGGCCTGCGCGGCCTGCGCGCCGGCGCGACCCGCGTCGCCGACCGCCTTCGCCCGCGAGCTCTCGGCTTCCGCCTGCTTCGTCCGCAGGTCCGAGACGTCGAGCTGGATCAGCGGATCGCCCTGGTGCACGTACGCGTCGGTGGTCACCTGCATCGCCATGACGTTGCCGTCCGACAGTGCAGTGACGCTCTTTGCGGTGCGCGAGGTGATCACGGCGGTGAGCTCCAACTCTTTGGGTTCGGTGGGGGCGGCGGACTTGATCGTCGGCAGGCGGTAGATGTAATCAGCCGCGCTCCGGTGCGTTTCGTGCGACCCGCATGCTGCTAGCAGCAGAGCGAAGAGCGTGGGCAGCTTCATAAGGAATCTCCGGAGCGTTGGGGGTGGTGGATTGCGAAGCCGCGAGCAGCTGGCTGTAGAGCCCGTTGTTCGCGACGAGTTGATCGTGGTTGCCTTGCTCGACGATGCGACCCTTCTCCATCACGACGATGAGGTCGCAGTTGCGGACCGTCGACAGCCGGTGCGCGACGGTGATCCGCGTGCAGCGCAGCGTCTCGAGACCCGCGATCACCTTCTTCTCGGTCGAGTTGTCGAGCGCCGACGTCGCTTCGTCGAGCAGCATCAGCGTCGGGTTGCGCAGCACCGCGCGAGCGATCGCGACGCGCTGGCGCTGACCGCCGGAGAGCGAGCCGCCGCCGTCCGACACGACGGTGTCGTAGTTCATCGGCATCTCGGAGATGTCGTCGTGCAGGCACGCGACTTTTGCCGAGTACTGGATGCGGTCGAGCGTCGCGCCCGGCGATGCGAGCGAGATGTTCTCGCGCATCGTGCCGCCGAAGATGAACGGGTGCTGCGGGACGATGCCGATCTGCTGGCGGACGCCGCGGAGGTCCATGTCGTGCAGCGGCTTGCCGTCGTATGCGATGTCGCCGCTGACCGGCTTGTAGAGCCCCGACAACAGATTCAGCAGCGTCGACTTGCCGGAGCCCGACGGACCGACGAGCGCGACCGACGCGCCGGGCGGGATGTCGAGCGACACGTTCTGGACGACGAGCGGCGCTTGCTCGCCGTACTTGAAGTTGAGGTTCTTGACGGTGACCGAGCCGCGGAGGCGCGGCGGCTGGACCGCCTTGTCGCGATCCTGCTCGACCTCGGTCTGGAGCACGTCGTCGATCCGGTCCATGTGGCTCTTGACGAGCTGGAGCTCGAGCGCACTCGACACGAGTGCCGACAGCGGGCCGAACAAGCTCGTCGCGAGCGAGTTCATCGCCATCATCATGCCGATCTCCATCTGACCCTTCATGACGGCCGTCGCGCCGATCGTGAGGATCAGCATCGGGCCGAGCGAAGCGACCGCGCCGCGGATCGAGTCGACATACGACGACACGCGAGCGCGCTGCATGCCGATGTTGACCTGGTCGGTGTAGAGATTCGACCACTTCTCGAGCCCGAGGCGCTCGGCGCCGGCGCACTTCAGGGTCTCCATGCCGCCGAGCAGCTGGACCATGTACGAGTGCGCCTTCGCCTGCTTGTCGAGGTCGGCGGCGAGCAGGCGCTGGTAGGTCGGCCGCGCGCACAGGAACACGAGCGCCTCGACGCCCGACATCACGATCGTGATCACGCCGAGCATCGGGTTGACGTAGAAGATGACGCCCGCGTAGAGCAGGACGAACAGACCGTCGAGGATCGCGGACATCGACTTCGACGTCACGATCTCGCGGACGGTGCCGTTCGAGTCGACGCGCATCATCAGGTCGCCCGTCGAGCGGCGCTGGAAGAACGAGAACGGCAGCGACACCATGTGGTCGAGGAAGCCGAGCGTCATCCGCGTGTCGAGCGCGATCCGGAGGTGGAGCAGGACGAACGAGCGAACGACCTCCGACAGGATGTTGAAGATCGTCATGCCCGCGATCGTCGCGAGGCACACGTAGAGGAGGTTGTAGTCGCTGCGCGGAACGACCTTGTCGATGATCATGCCGGTGACGAGCGGCATCGCGAGCGCGATCAGGCGGAGGAACAGCGAGATCACGACGATCCGCGAGAACAGGCCCTTCTCGGAGAGCAGCTCGTCGACGTAGCGCTTGAGCCGGCCCTTCTCGAACTTCTGCTTCTTGAACCGCGCCGTCGGCACGAGCTCGATCGCGACGCCGGTGAACTGCTTCGCGAAGTCGGCGAGCGAGACATCGCGCGGGCCGGTCGCCGGATCGACGATCCGGATCCCGTTCGCGACGACGCGCTCGAACACGACGAAGTGGTTGAACTCCCAGTGCAGGATCGTCGCCTGCTTGAGCAGCTTGACCTGCTCGATCGACACCTTGATGCCGCGGCCCGTGAGGCCGTACTTCTCGGCGGTGTCGAGGATCGCTTTCGCGGACACGCCGTCGCGGCCGATGCCCATCACGTCGCGGACCTCGGCGAGCTTGGTCTCGCGGCCGTGGAACGCCATCACCATGCACAGCGAGGCGGCGCCGCAATCGGTCCACTCGAGCTGCTGCGTGAACGGCACGCTGCGCTGGCGGCGCGCGAAGCCGATCCGCTTCAGCGACGGGTAGTGCGACGCGAGCGAGCTCGTGTTGTTCGTATTGGTGTGGTTCGTCGACATTGGGTGGTGCTCCTCAGTCGAAATACTTTTCGAAGAACGGGAAGACGTCGGCCAGGAACGGCCGGGTCTCGATCGCGATCTCGCCCTTGATCGGCATGCCGTGGACGAGGTCGTAGCTCTTGTCGCCGATCTGGATCCGATCCATGTCGAACTCGGCCTTGACGAGGAAGTAGGTCGCGCCGTCGTTCGGCAGCTTGAGCGAATCGGCGAGGCCTTGGCCGACGTAGTTGCGGACCTCGTTCGCGCCGAACGTCTCCGTCGTCATGCTGATGATGCGCAGCTTCGCGCGCTTCTTCTTGAAGCCTTCGATCGCGACCTGCAGCGGCATGTCGGGCTTGATGCGCGGACGGTCCGACGCGGGCAGGAACGCGTACGCGATCGGACGCGCGCCCGGTGCGAAGATCGTCGCGATTTGCTTGCCGGCCTGGACGGTCTCGCCGATGCCGGCTCTGAGATCCGAGATCTTGCCGTCTGCGGGCGCTCGGATGATGCGCTGGTCGAGCTGCGCTTGCGCATGTGCGAGCGCGATGCCCGCGGCCTTCAGGTTCTTGCGCGCTTGATCGTCGGTGTCGTCCTGGAGAAACGAGCGGATCGCGTTGTCCGCCTCTCCCTTGGCCTGCGCGTAGTCCGCCTTCTGCTGCTGCGAGCTCAGCTGTGCGATCGCCTGGCCGGCGTGAATGTACTGGCCGGATTCGACGAACCAGTGCTCGAGGTTGCCGTTTGCCTGCACGCTGACCGGTGTGCCGTCGTACATCACCAGGCCCGAGCCCGACGAGTAGACGTGAACGCGGAGCAACAGGCTGCCGATGAATGCGGCGATCAGCGAGATCACCAGGAACGGATAGGCGATGCGGGTCCACTTCGGCGACAGATCGGTGACCGTGCCTTCGCTGCCCTTCTTGCGGTGGTGCTGGAGCGCCTCGGGCCGATACAGCGACTTCTGATCGATCGCGTTCTCGTGGCGCTGCTGGAGGTGCTGGACGACGAGGTGGTGGAGGACCGACGCGCAGTCGCGTGCGATCGCCGAGATGATCATGTACTCGTGCGGACCGAACGCCGGCTGGCGGCCATTGCGGATCAGCTGGATCACCGCGACGGTGTCCGACGACGTCGCGATCGGAATGAGGCCGCTATGCGTGCCGATCAGCGCGCGGCGCGTCTTGCCGACCGCCAGGATGGGCGCCTGATCCTTCGGCAGCTCGCCCTCGTTGCCGAGCGTGTAGAAGCCGTCCGGACCCGCATAGATGATGACGACCGACAGCGAGCTCGTGAGATCCGCGATCGCATCGCGGAGCAGCTTGTCGGCGCTCGCGAGGTCGGCCTGCAGCGCGAGGCGGCGGATCCAGCCATAGATCGGAGCGGCGAGCTCGGGCGCGAGCGGGACCTGGTTCGGGTCGAACGCGGTGCCGTTCGGGAACTGCATGAACGCCGGCGCTTCGGGCTGCGGCGCAGGAGCCGCAACCGGGGCCGGTGCTGCTGCAACGGGCGGCGTGGCCAGCACGGGCTGGATCTTCACGGTGCCGGCGACCGGCGGCTGCGGCAGCGGGCGCGGCTGCGAGCCACGCGCGGAGGGACGCGACGCGGGCTCGGTGTGAGCGCGGGGCGCGACCTTCTCGGCGAGCTTGTGCTTCGACGGGCGCGGCGCGCTGGTGACGATAGAGTCACTGCGCGAGCGCGACGCCGAGCGCGCCTTCTGCTTCTTCTTGGTAGAAGAAGCGGACTGCGAAACGCCGGTCGACAGCTCGAGGTCCACGTCGTCCGGAAGGTGCGTCGGCGCCTCCGGTGCGAAGCCCCAATCCGTACGCGCCGGAAGCTCGCCGCGCAGGGTCGAGATGTCCGGGTTGGCGGCGGTGTATCGCATTGCGAATGGTCCAAAGAGCAAAGCCAGGACCAACCGCCGCGCGAACGTAACCCTTTGTAGACGGTCGGGAATCGATCCGTAAGCCGGGGGTGGGGAGGTCGTTCCGCATACCGCGGGTTACGAGTCCGCGGGTGTTCAGAAGGCTGTCTCCGCGAGGACTCGATGACTTGGCGATCGGCATGGCGGCTGCTGTAGCCGGTCGACATGAAGAGCCGGATCATCCTTCCCGCGATCCTTCTTGCCGCTGCGACCTCGGCGTACGCGCAGCCCAGCGGCACGCGCGATCCCGACCCGAGTGACGATCAAGAAGAGATCGATCTCGGTGGTCCGGAAGCGAAGCAGATGTTGCCGGTCCATCTGCAGAGCTTGATCGAGGCGGTGATCAATCTCTCTCCTGATCTCGCGAAGGCGCGCGTCGATCGCAAGGTCGCGCGCGACACGGCGGAGTACGAGCGCCGCAACCAGGCGTGGGTGGCGAGCGCGAACGTGAGCTACGGCCGCAACGGCATCGCCGACCACGTCGAGGCTCCGCCGTGGTCGATCGTGTCGCAGGACACGCTCAACGGCACGGTCGGGCTCGGTCGCAACCTCCCGACCGGCGGCTCGCTGTCGTTCGAGGTCGGCGCTCAGCAGCAGCACACCGAGTACAACGTGCTCGACACGCTCGCGAATCTGACCGGCACGTCGAACAACACGACGACGGGCGCGGCAGGCACCGGCTCGGGCTCGATGCCGACCTCGGAAGAGGCCTACAACATCACGTCGCACGCGCAGTTCACGTACAAGCAACCGCTCGCACGCGGCCTCGGGAACGTGGCGGTCGCGAACGAGCGCAAGGCGGACCTCGCGGCCACCGAGGCGACCGTCAAGGCGCAGCTCCAGGCCGAGGACACGTTGAAGGACGTGATCTCGTCGTACTGGGAGCTCGCGTACTCGACGTACGAGGTCGATATCCGGCTCCAGTCGCTCGATCTCGCGAACAAGCAGGCGACCGTGACGCACGATCAGATGCGCGCGGGCACCGTGCCGCCGTCGGCGATCAACCAGGTCCAGTACGAGATCTATAGCCGCGAGGAAGCGGTCCAGAAGGCGCAGATCGACGTCGAGTCGAAGTCGCTGGATCTCCTTCGCAAGTCCGGTCTCGATCTCAAGCGCCGCGACACCGTGCTCCATCCGGCGGAGTCGCTCGAGATCGGCGACGACGAGTTCGACGTCGACGAGGTGCTCGCGCGTGCGAAGACCGCGAATCGCAAGCTCGCGACGCTGAAGATCGAGAAGATGTCTTCGGACATCGACGTCCAGGTCGCCGACGACCAGACCAAGCCGCAGTTCGACTTCAACGTCACGGCGGGCGCGATCGGGACCTCCGACAACGGTGGCGACGCGGTCGCAGGCATCTTTCACGGCGATGGCTACCAGGTCCAGGCGGGCCTGACGGTGTCGTTCGAGCTCTCGGGCGCGGCGAAGAAGGGGCGCGATGCCGCCGAGGCGAAGCGCCGCCGCCTCGATATCGACGAGGCCGATGCCGCGCGTCAGATCGAGACCCAGACCGTGCTCGCGGTGAAGCAGGTCGCCGCAGCGCGCAAGCGCGTCGACATGTCGAAGAAAGCCGAGCACGTCGCCGACGAGAACGTCCGCGCGGAGAAGGCGCAGTTCATCGCGGGCCGCACGACGAATGCACAAGTGATGCAGCGCCAAGGCGAGCTGATCAACGCGCGCCTCGCGATCGGCCGCGCGCAGGCGGATTACCACATCGCCGTCGCGCAGTTGCAGTACCTCAGCGGCGTGCTGCTCGACCAGTACGGCGTCGACGTGAAGCCGCACGCGCATCGCTGAGCCGATCGCATCCCCGGGTTGACGAACTGTGGTCCCCACCCACGCCAACGACGACTCAAGTACTCGGATCTCGATCGAAAACGCTCTGGCACGACGTCTGCTGAAGGAGACAACCATGACGACCACGCAACTCACTGGCACCGCCGCACTCCTCGCCGCACTCGCGGCCACGGGTTGCGCGCCGATCGGTGGCCATGGGAACGGCGGCGATGTCGGTGCTGACGCGGGCACCACCGCGAAGACCTGCGACAAGCCCGTCGTGAAGACGATGAACCTGACGCTGACGGGCTCCGACAGCATCGGCAACCTGCCGACCAGCTGCTGGCAGCTGAACGGCACGCTGACGATCAACGGCACCGCAGCGAGCCTCTCGAAGCTCGGCGACCTCCGCCAGGTCCAGGACCTCGTGATCAACGGCGGATCGCTGACGGCGATCGACATGAGCGAGGGCCTCACGGTCACCCGCAAGCTCGACATCGAGAACTCGAAGCTGACGTCGCTCGCGAACATCACGCTGCCCGACGACTCGTCGTGCTTGACCTACCTCGATTCGGTGACCGTGACGGCGAACCCGTCGCTCACCGACCTCGGCGGCGTCGCCGACATGACGTGCGTGACTGGCGCGGTCAAGATCTCGAACAACGTCAACCTCGCGTCGATTCGCCTCGACAAGGCCCAGCGCCTCGAGGGCGGCGTCGAGATCTCGTACAACAACAAGCTCACGCAGCTGACGTTCGCGAACCTCACGTCGATCACGGGCGACCTCGTGGTCTCGAACAACGCGACGCTCGCGAGCTTCACGTCGCTCGCGAACCTCAAGTACATGCACGGCTCTATCACGATCGACAGCAACCCGCTGCTGACGACGCTGCCGACCGCGATGCAAGCGGCACCGGCGCCGGTCGTCGAGACCAACCTCACGATCACGAACAACCCGAAGCTGACCGAGCTCGGCGCGTTCACGAAGCTGTCGGGCGTCGACTTCCTGATCAATATCTCGAACAACGCAGCGCTCGACGTGTGCGAAGCGAAGGCCGTCGGCTGCTGCGTCTACCACCCCGGCACCGCGACGCTCAAAGGGAACAGCGGCACGAGCTGCTCGGTCAGGCCGTACTGCATCGCCGGCACCACCAACAACTGCCCCTACGCCTCCGTGACGAACTGAAAGTACGAGGAGCCAAACCATCATGCGCAACCTCAGCCATCTGCTCTTCGCCGTCGCCGCGGTCGCTGCGACCGGCACCTCTGCCGACGCGAAACCGCGCCGGGTCGTCATCGTCGACTTCGACGGCCTTCCTCGCGCGCTCGCCGACGACGGCCGCTCGAGCGTGATGACGGTGCTCGGCGATCAGTACGACATCGTCAATAGCAAGAAGTGGGAGAACGCGCGCGCCGAGGTTCCCGGTCGCGGTCAGCTGCAGTGGCAGCAGGCGGCGAAGAAGTCGGGCGTCGATGCGGTCGTCGAAGGCTGGGTCAACACCGAGGGCCGGCATCACACGCTGACCGTGCAGGTCAGAGATGCCACCACGGGGATCGAGATCGACAGCGTGTCGGTCAACATGGGCGAGAAGGGCCTGTCGACGAAGGCGCAGAAGTCGCTGTCGAAGCAGCTCGACGACATCCTCAACTGGATCGATGGCGACGCGACGTCGTGGGACGTCCACTCGCCGCTGCCCGCCGCGGAGCGCCCGGCGATCGGCGGTCACAACTTCAACAAGGATCGCCGCGGCGACGACGACGCGGATGACGATCAGGACGACGACAGCCCCGACACCGCGCACCGCGCATCGGGCCATCGCGGCCGCGCGCATCGCGACGACTACCGCCACGAGGATGGCGACACCGATCGCGATCACTATCACCGCGGCGACTATCACCGGCGCGGCGACGACCGGGACGACCGCGACGACCGGCGCGACGACCGCCGCGACCGCGACTACAGCGATCGCGACGCCGACCACGACGATCGCCGCGACCGCGCGGACCGCGACAAGCCGGGGCTGACCCGCACGGCGGCGGCCGATCCGGCGCCGGCCAAGACGGGCGACGGTGTCCTCGACATGTTCGCCCCCGACTCGAAGGAAGCTGAAGTCATCGCGGCGAGCGCCGCGCCGAAGATCGTGAAGCCCGCACCGCGGTTCTTCCTCGAAGGCGGCGCGTTCATCACCTCTCGCGGCATGACGTTCACCCACGATCCGCCGGATTCGCAGATGGGCACGCCGGATTACCCGGCTCAGGGCCTACAGGGCATCTCGCTCGGTGCGGCCGTCTATCCGATGCCGACCGACAAGCTGTCGAACGATCCGTCGGGCATCGGCTTCTCGTTCCACCTCCAGAAGTCGATCGGCTCGTTGTTCTCGGCGTACGACCCCGACGCGAACACGTACGGCGACTACACGATCGATCACACCGCGTACGAAGGTGCGATCCACTACCGGATCAATACGGACCTGGTGTCGCTCGACGGCGACCTCGGTTACGGCAGCTTCGCCTACTCGATCGCGAACGATCCGTACGGTGGCATCCAGATCCCCGACGTCAACTACACGTACCTCTCGCTCGGCGGTGCCGTCGACCTCAAGGTCACCGATCGGACTCGCGCCGGCGCTGGGTTCCACTACATGTACTTGCTCGACGCGGGTGACGTCTCGACCGAAGAATCGTACGGCGCGGGCTCGGCATCGGGCCTGGACCTCGAGGCCCACTTCCAGATTCCGATCAGCGATGCGCTGTTCGTCCGTACCCAGCTCGACTACCGCCGGGTGTCGATGGACTTCGAAGGCTCCGGCAACGTCAGCTCGATGCTCGAGATCGGAAACATCACCGACAGCTCGATCGGTGGCTCTGTCGAGCTCGGCGTCCAGTTCTAGCCAAATCCTCGTCGAGAACGCGAAGGTCGGCCATGTGCCGGCCTTTCGTCGTTTCGGCCTGGGGGAGCTTCCAAGCGTGTCTACCGGCGGCGGCGATCTGTGGAGTGATCACTCAGGGTGACGACCGTATCCCTCGATGATCAGGTGCGATCGGCGTCGACTCGAGGTGGCACGCCGGCTGCTCTAGTAGCCATCAGCACCAGCAACCACCACCAAGGATTTACGCCATGTCTACCGAGAAAGACCCGTTCGCTACCATCGCTTCCGAAGAGCTCACCACCGTCGCCGGCGGCGCCGCGCGCATTGCCTCGGGCGCGAGCTCTGGCTCCGACGATCAGCTCATGATGATGATGCAGGAGATCGGTAACTCCATCAAAGACCTCGCCGCGAACAACAACGGCGGCGGCAGCGACCAGATGATGCAGATGATGATGATGATGATGATGATGGGCGGCGGAGGTGGCGGCGGCGGCGGCGGTGGCTACGCGGCCTATCCCGGCCAGCCGACGTACGTCCAGGTCTCCGCCGGCGGCGGCGGTGGCGGTGGCTGCGGGTGCAAGGGCTGGTAGTCCTCACACCCGACAGGGTCTCCTCGAAACACGGCGCCGAAAGGCGCCGTTTCTATTTTCGGAAATTTCGCGATGCGAGCGATCGCCTACTCGAGAATGCGCGAGCTCGCGCAGGGGCTCGAGTCATCTCGCATAGATCGCTGCGGCACGTGCGCTGCACTACGCGAGTGTCATGTACGACCTCGACGCTATCAACGCGGACCAGCTCGTGACGGCGACAGACCGCGTGTTGCGCGGCAGCCTCGAGAAGCATCGCGCCGCCGCGTTCCTGCGTCACTACGCGCTCGCCGCTGCGAGCGTCGACGAAGAAGTCACCATCTACGTGCGCGGTCGCGAGACCACGCAGCCGATCTTGATGCTCTGCGCACTCGCCGCGTTCGCGTGGCTTTGCGTCGGGCTCGTTTGCCTACTCGGATAGACGAACGTTTCGAGCGAGACGCGGCAAGTGCTGCGAAATCGCTCGGCTCGCTCGCTGGCACGACGTCTGCTCTTAGAATGCATCGCAATCCAACCATCCACCGAGGAAACTGAAATGTCGAAGACCAACTTCAAGTCGATCGCCCGTCACCAGCTCAGCGACGTGACGGGCGGCGTGACTCGCGCTTCGGGCGCGGGCACGACCGACCAGACCATGCAGATGCAAATGATGATGTCGCAGATCGGCGACTCCATCAAAGCGCTCGCTGCGAACAACAACAACAACTCGTCGTCGTCGATGATGCTGCCGATGATGATGATGATGATGGGTGGCGGAGGTGGTGGTGGCGCTAGCGCTGCTGCCGCGGCTCCCCCGCCGCCGCCGCCGCCGGCTGGCACGATGGTCAAAGTCAACGTTCGGTGATCATCATGACCGGCGAAGACTTCGAAAGCGTCGAGCATCCCGTGCTCGAGCTCGTCACCGGCGGGCGCGTCTCGCAGGGACCGCAGCAAGCGGATCCGCAGTTGCTGCAGGCGATGCAGCAGATCGCGGAGTCGGTGAAACAGCTCGGCGCCGGCATGGCGCAGGCGAAGTCTCAAGACTCGCAGGGCATGCAGCAAATGATGCAACAGATGATGCAAGCACGCGCAGGCGGCGGGCATCGCTAGGAGGTTGACGATGGAAGAGATCCAGACCGAACAGCTCGTGTACGTCACGGGCGGCTTCGACATCAGTGGCCTGCTTCAAGGCGTCATGCAGGGCGCGCAGCAGGGCGCCGCGAACGGCGGCGGCTTCAAGGGCGCCGCCAAAGGCGCACTGCAAGGCGTGATGGGTCAGCTGCCGAGCATGCTCGGTGGTCTGTTCAGCGGTGGTGGTGCAGCCGCCGGCGGCGGCGGCGCTTCGGCCGGCTAGCCTGTACCCTCGGCGGATGCAACGCATCTTGCCCTTCTGGCTCGTGGCGGCGCTCGCTGCATGCACCGGCTCGCACAAGCCGAGCTGCGGCGCGCCGACCACGGCACCGGTCCCCGCCGGCGTCGAGACGATCCGCTTCGCCGCCGGCGACGGCGTGACCGTGACCGCCGACCTCTACGCTCCTCACCCAGCAAGCGCTCCGATGATCGTCTTGTTCCATCAAGCCGGTTACAGCCGCGGCGAGTATCGCGAGATCGCGCCGAAGCTCACCGCGCTCGGCTTCAACGCGCTCGCGGTCGATGCGCGCTCGGGTCAGGAAGTCCACGGTGTCGGCAACGACACCGCGGCGGATGCGTGCGGGCACGGCAAGCCGACGAACTACGTCGACGCCATCGCAGATCTTCGCGCCGCCGTCGGCGAAGCGCGCAAACGGACCACCGGCAAGCTGGTCGTGTGGGGCAGCTCGTATTCGAGCGCGCTCGTGCTCGCGATCGGTGCAGACCTCGGCGCCGACGCGATCCTGTCGTTCTCGCCGGGCGAGTACTTCGCCGATCAGGGCAAGCCCAAGACCTGGGTCGCCGACAATGCGAAGCGGATCGCGGTGCCGGTGTTCATCACCTCGGCGAAGTCCGAGCACGATGACTGGGCGCCGATCGCCGCTGCGATCGATCCGGCGAAGCTGACGACGTTCCTGCCGGAGACCGCGGGTCATCACGGCTCCTCGGCGCTGTGGGCGAGCCAGCCCGACAATGCCGCGTACTGGACCGCGGTCACCGCGTTCCTCAAGCCGCTTGCATGACGCTAGTCGTCGTCGCGGAGCGGCAGACCGAGCTGTGGCGAATCCACCGCCGGCGCGCTATCCGCGAGACGCACGGCGCCCGATTCGTCCGTGTAGTTCGCGGCGAGCCGCTGCTCCGAGATCGGATCGATGTTGCGCAGCCGCTCGAGTGCGAGCTGCACGATCTCGTGCCACGGGATGGTCTTGCGGCCGCTATCGACGAGGTTCGCTTCGATATCGCGCGCGATCCGCTGGAGGTCGTCCTCGCGCACGGCCTGGCGATGCGCGGCGACCCGCTGCAACGAGCGAAACAGCTTGTCGCCATCGAACGGCTCGAGCTCGCCATCTCGCTTCACGACCTTGAGGCTCGGCGCGCCGACCTTCTCGTACGTCGTGAACCGACGCTTGCACGCGGTGCACACGCGCCGGCGGCGCAAGCCATCGGCCGTGACCCGGGTCTCGGTCACGCTCGAATCGCCTGCGCAATACGGGCACTGCACGCCGTAAGTCTAGCGGGCAGATGGCTTGCAGCGAAATTTCCCCATCAGGCTCGGAGATCCGCCGGTATCGGACATCCGGTAGAACGTATCTCCCCGAACGGCGAGGACTTCGGGAAAGCCCATGCCAAGCGAGGCGATCGGCGTGATCTTGTCACCGTCGACGCGCGAAACCGTCGACAGCCCGAACAGGTTGTTGCCGACGAACAGCGTTCCGTGCTCGTCGTACGCGCAATCGGCGAGGTGGCCCGGCTCGGCGACCTTGATGGCGCCGGTGCGCTCGACGTGCAGCTCGGTGTCACCGGTGAGCGGGTAGAGATGACCGTCGGCCTTCGAGGCCGCGTAGCCGCCGTGTGGCGTCAGGCACAGGCCCTCGTAGTTGCGCCCGCAGTTCGCTTTCGTCCCGTCGCACACCATGCCGTCGCCCTTCGGCGGTTTATCGCCGAGCCCACCGTTCGGTGGCAGATCGACGGGCCCGAGCGCGGTCGGCCCGCGCACGAGCTCGAACCCGTTCGCGACGCGCTTCCACTCGAGGATCCAGCCCGGCGACGTGATGCCGAATACGTGATCGCCGCGGGTCGCGAGACCCTCGATGTCGTCGGTCGAGCCGTTCAGCGGGAGCTTGCCCTGCTCGACGGTCGCGCCGGTTTCGGGATCGATCAGGCCGTACGCGCCGTGGTTACCGCTATCGCCGGCGACGACGAGGCGCAGCTGGCCGTCGATCGTCAGCCACGTCGCGCCGGAGGCCTCGGGCACGGGTGTCGACTCGGCGAAGGGCAGCGGCTCGCACGCGGACACGGCAGCAGAGCCGAGCGCGGCGCGCACCACCGGTGCAGGCACCGGAGAGTCCGACCTCCCGTTGCACCCGCAGGCCAGTACAGCGATCGCTACGCGGCGCAGCACGCCTGGGCTATAGCATCGCTGAGCTGGATGACGCGTTACCTGGTCAAAGAGATGTTCGGTCCGACGCTGCAAGGCGAGGGCGCCCACGCGGGGCGGCCGTGCGTATTTCTGCGGTTCGCGGCCTGCAATCTTCAGTGTTCCTGGTGCGACACCGACTTCGCGGCGGAAGGCGCGGTGAAGCTGTCGGCGGAAGAGATCGTCGCGAAGCTGCTCGCGCTCGACACCCACGGTGCGCGCATGGTCGTCGTCACCGGCGGCGAACCGACGCTGCAGTGGGACGCCGAGCTCGCCGACGCGATCCGCGCCGCCGGTTTTCGCACGCACATGGAATCGAATGGCACGCGCGTGCCGACTGCGCCCGTCGACTGGTTGACGGTTTCGCCGAAGCCGCAATTTCACACTGGCTCGCTCGCGCTCGTGGGGCAACCTGTCGACGAGCTCAAGGTCGTCGTCGACGACACGGTGACGGAAGCGACGCTCGCCGCGTACGAGAAGCGCTACGCGACTTCACACTACTTCGCGCAACCGTGCATGTCCGCGGACTACGCGACGAGCCTCGCGCGTACCCTTTCACTCGTGCAGGCGCGGCCGCGCTGGCGGTTGTCACTTCAGCTGCACAAGATCCTGGAGATTCCATGACCGCACGCGTCGTTCGCATGGTCACCGAGCCGTTTCATCGCGACGACGAAGGGCGGCCGTTGCGCGAGAGCCGCACGCCGGCGGAGTTTCTCCAGCCGGGCGACATCGAGCACAAGAAGTGCCCGTATCAAGGCGGCCGCCAGTTCCACGAGAAGCCGATGAACGTCGGCGCGCTGCGCCAGACCTCGGCGCACTGGGACGAGATCACGGATGCGCTCGCGGTGCTGCGCGGCGGTTATGTCGACGCGCGAAAGCTCGCGGATGGGCCGGAGCTGATCGACCTGTGGCGGATCAGCCAGCTCGGGTCGGCGCTGCCGTGGTGGTTCATCCTCCGCGACGAGCCGCTGCCGGCGTATGCGGCGGCGCTCTCGAAGGCGACGCTCGGCGTCGGGATCTGGGCGCAGCAGATGCTGATGCGCACGCTCGTCGGCGCGTGGACCGAGCCGGTGTTCACGGCGGCGAACATCATGGAGTCCGTCGAGGAGACCGGCACGCTGATCGGTGCGCGCGAGGTCTGCGCCGGTAGCGACAAGATGCTGACGAAGTTCTTCGAGACGTATCTCGATGGCTCGCCCGGCACCGGTGCGCTCGCCGAATCGCGTGCCGCGGTGCTCCGGTTCGGTGCGCATTACGCGAACTTCAAGCTCGTGATGTGGCTGTACTTCCTCGCGCGCCGCTACCTGTACTTCGATACCGGCGGCACGACGGAGCTGCTCCAGCGCGGCGCCGAGCCGCCGGACTTCTTCATCCTCGAGCCACAGAACCCGGCCGCGATTCCGCCGGAGATGCGCAAGCTGTGGTTCGCCGACAAGCTCGCCGGGCTGGTCGTGCCGTTTGCGGGAGATGATAGCGATGCGACGTTCGCGGCCGCGGCGCTGCGGATCGCCGATGCGATGGGCGTGAAGGCCGCTCCCGCGACGACGTTCGCGACGCTCGATCAGATCTTCCTCGACGTGGTCCGCCAGACCGAGGCAGGGCTCGGCGGCGATCCGGATCAGATCACGAGCACGGTGACGGACTCGCTGATCGCGTCGGGAACACGCGCGTACTTCGCGGCGTTGTAGTCGCCCACCAGCAGATCGATCCCGCCAGTAGACAATCCCGCGGCGCGCGCTCGTGCTTGTTCAACGACTTGCGCGTGGCACGGACTCTGCTCTAGCAGTTGGTGCGCGTCCGACTGCTGCCTTGGTGGTGGTGCCCGTGTCGGCGGTCGGACGCGCTATTTACGCTTCGGCTTGGGCGGTGCCGGCGGCGGATTCGCCGAGCCGCGGCGCAGGAAGATCGCGGCCTTGTCCTCGAGCACGCGGAACGTGAACGACTCCGTGATGTAGAGCTCGACCTCGTCGCGGGACGCGCCGGCATAGCCGATCGATAGGTCCTGGCCGACGGTCAGCTCGTAGTCGCCGCCGCGCGTCGACATCAGCACGGCGCCGCCGCGCAACGCGGGAGCCCAGACGATGCCGCCGTCGATGATGTTCTTCTCGATCCGCTTGCGCAGCGGATAGCCCTCGTCGTCCGCGGCGACGAGCTCGTCGTAGGCTTCGATGCCGGCGGCGAGCGCGTACGGCCCGTTGACGCCGGCGATCCGCAACACTTCCTTCGCCTCGACGATCGCGCGCGGCCAGCCCTGCGCCGAGCCGACATCGATCGGCTTGTGCGGGCTCGCCGGGATGATGCCTTCGATCTTGCCGTCGGCGAAGCCGTGCCAGATCGCGCCGTCTTCGGAGTGCGCGATGTTCTCGGCGGTCTCGATCACCGCGTCGAGATCTAGATCGTTCGCGCCGCGCGCGGCGTAATCGAGCTCCATGATCGGCAACGTGATCGGCGCGCGCAGCTCGACGAGCGGCACGACCTCGCGGATCGCGTGACCGACGTCGGCGACCGGGCCTTTCGCGATCCGCTGGAGCCGGCCGGTGTTGACGCCGCCGAGCCCCCAGCCGTGCGGGCCGGAGAAGTCGACGAGCTTGCGGCCGGCGAGGTGGAGCGCGAGCACGCGCTTCGCTTCGTCATCGATCTGTTGCCACGCTTCGCTCGTGATCGGAGCGAGCTGACGCTTGAGCAAGTCCATTACAGCTTTCCTTTCAGGCTACCAATGCCGAGCGAAGTAGAGGCTGGAGCGTCACCACCACCGGCTTCGCCCTTCGCCGCGCGCTTCTCGACCTCGAGGATCGGGCCTTCCGATCCGACATAGGTCTTGATGTTGTCTGCCACCGTCGGGTTGTGGCGGCGGATCCACTCGAGCGTCATCATCGCGTGCTCGATCTCTTCGTTCTTGTTGTGCGTGAGCACGGCCGCGAGCTCGGGATCGCTGCACGCCTCGGCGCGCTGCTGATACCAATCGACGGCCTCGAGCTCTTCGCGCAGCGAGACCAACGCGCGGTGCATGTTCTTCGTCGGCTCCGAGAGGAGCTCGATCGGCTCGTGATAACTCTCGCTACTCATGCGCGGACTCTACCGCGCGCAGCGCTATTGCTCGCGATAGTCAGCGCGAATTTGCGCGAGCACGATCACCGCAGCGACCTGCACGATCGGGATCAACAGTGCGATTCCGAGATCGACGTGCATCACCGCCGCGATCTTGGGTGAGCCGAAGAGCGTCACTGCGGCAAAGACGCACAGTGTGCTGATCATGACGGACCACGCCGCGCGCGACATCCGCCACGAGAAGTGCGCGACCGCCGGGAGCATGCAGCCGAGCACGAGCAGCGTGGCGCCGAGGACTCCCGGCAAGCTGTTCACGATCGCGAGGACGCCGGCGACGATCGCACCGAGGCCGACGACCACCGCGAGGCCGTGGCCGACCGCGGCGAGCTGGAGGTTCTCGTGCTGGCGCATGGCCCTAGTCTACTTCTTTCGCTTGAACAGCGAGCCCCAGAAGCCCCGCGGCTTATCGCCGCCGTCGCCGTCGGGGTTGATCAGGACCTCTTCGCTCGCCTCGATGACCTCGGATACTTCGATCCGCGGCTCGGTCGGGGTCTCGATCGTCTGTGCGGTCGGCTGGCGATGGACGTACGCCGAGAACCCGGGCTGCGCTTCGAGCGCCATCTGGGTCTCCTCGAGCTCCTTCGCGTACTCCTTGCGGAACAGCTGGCGCATGAACTGGCGCAGCTCCTTAGGATCGAAGCGATAGCCCGCGATCAGCGCGTCGAGATCTGCGGCGAGCTGCGCGGCGGTCTGATAGCGATCGGCGACATCGCGCGCGAGCGCCTTCAGCGAGATCGCATCGAGCTCCGGCGTGACGCGGCGGTTGAAGCCGGAAGGCGGCGGCACCTCGGCCTTGCGGACCTTCTCCATCAGCGCGAACTCGGTGTCGCCGCGGAACAGCTTTTCGGTGGTCAGCATCTCGTGGAGGATGATGCCGGCGCTGAACACGTCGGTGCGCGCGTCGAGCGGCATGCCGCGGATCTGCTCGGGCGACATGTAGCTGAACTTGCCCTTGAGGATGCCGATCTCGCTCGTGAACTTCATCAGCGCCTGCGCGATGCCGAAGTCGAGCAGCTTGACGTCACCGTCGTACGACAGGCGGACGTTCGACGGCGATACGTCGCGGTTGACGATGTTGAGCAGCCGGCCGTCGGGACCGGCGAGCGTGTGCGCGAAGTGAAGGCCTTCGGCGATGCGCGCCGCGATGTACACCGCGTGCGGCACCGGGATGCGCTGCTGGGTCTCCTGGCAGCGCCGCAGCACCTGCGTGAGATCGCGGCCCGCGACGTACTCCATCGCGATGTAGTGGCGGTTATCGGTCTGGCCGATCTCGATCGTCTCGACGATGCAGCGGTTGCGCAGCATCATCGCGAGCTTGCCCTCGCGGTGGAACATGTCGATGAAGCGAGCCTCGCGCGCGAGCTGTGGCCGCATCACCTTCACCGCGAGCAGCCGCTTCGCCGCGTTCGCTTGATCGCGCGCGCGATAGACCTCGGCCATTCCGCCGCGGGCGATCAAACCCAATAGGAAGTACTTCCCGAACGCCACCGGATCATTCGGCGCGCCAGGCGACATCTTCCCTTCTTGAGATGGTCGCTCCGAGACCACGGCGCGGACGTTACCATGCTAGCACCGCTCCGCTACGGCCGGCTCGACGAGATCGCGGTTCACTCGCTACCAGGTCACCACGATCTTCTGGCCGGGCTCGATCTGGACCATGCGCTCCTCGGAGCGCAAACCGGAGTCATCTTTCAGCACCATTTTGAGCTTCCGTCCGTCGGGGGGCACGGCGACGCCTACCTCGGGTGACGTGATGCCGAGGTCGATCATCGTACCGGCCGCCTTGGGGTTCTCGAGCGCGATCCGGCCTAGCGGGTGATCGAGTTTGTTAACAACAATTGCCCAGCGAAATGCCATCGCGGCGGGCTTGCCCGGCTCGACGGTGGCGTATTCGAACAGCGCCATCTCGTACTTGGGGTTGAAGCACAGTCCCTTGTAACTACCGGGCGCTACGACCAGCCCCTTGTCGGGAAGCTTGCCCGTGATCTTCTCGCGGTTCACCCACAGCTCGGTGCACGGCAGGGTCGAGCTGACGAGCAACGTACCGAGTTGGTCCTTGTCCTTCGCGAGCTCGCTGCGGACGACATCCGCGTTCGCGCCGAACGGACGCTGGACGAGGTAACGGCGATAGAACTCGCGCTTGCGATCGGTCGCGCCGAGCTTGTCGTACGTCGAGCCGAGCTCGCGCAAGAATCCGGGCAGATCCGGTGCGAGTGCGTAGCCGATGTGAAAATCGACGAGCGCGTCGCCGTAATTCTTCGCGCCAAAGGCCGCGCGGCCGGCGTTGAAGGCGGTCTTCGCCTGGTCCGCGATCGCGGCGAGCGAGAGCTTCTCGGCGAACGGATCCGGTGCGCTCGCGAGTCGCGTCGCCTCGGTCTGCGCGTCGGACTTTTCCTTCGAATCGGTCACCGACGCGGCGTAGACGTTCCACGCCTCGGCCGCGTCCTCGTTCTGACCGGCGAGCGTCCACAGCGTCGCGAGCTGCTTTTGCTCGGCGCTGCCGGGTCCGCGCGCGACGACGAGCGCCTGATACAGCGGAATCGCGTGCGCCCAGTCGCGGGCCTTGGCCGCCTTTTCGGCCGGCTTCACCAAGAACTGCGAGAGCTCGGCGCGCGATTTCTTCGTCGGAACGGTCTGGTACAGCTCGGCCGGAGCCGCGGCAGCTGCCGGAGCGGCCGGTATCGGCACCGTCGGGGCCGTTTCGGCCTCGGCATGCGCCACCGTCGAGACGAACACGACCGCGACCGCGACCAAGCGGCCAAGTGACTCCCTCACAGCGATAAATGGTAGCGCGCTTTACGCGCACCTCGTACTTCACGTCCCGACGCCAACCGATATCCATCGTTAGCTTGCCCACGTGGTTTACGGCCCACGGAAAATTCCGTTTCACGACAAAGGTTTGGCCCGCGCCGCCACGGTGCTATCGTGGATGAGGGGCATGCAGGTCGTCATCCTGGAGCGGAACAAGCTCGTCGGCCGGAAGGTGGCTCGGTTGTTCGTTTCGGTCGGAGCGACCGCGACGACGGTCGAAGATCCGGCGCAAGCACAGCCGCTTCTCGACGACGCAGACGTGCTGTGTTGCGACACGTTCGACGGTGCGTTCGCCGCCGAGCAAGTGCGCGCGCATCCGAAGCTGCGCGGCGTGCTGTGGACCGCCGAGCCGATGAAGCTCTCGCTCCGCCACCTCGTCGAGACGACGCGGATCTCGCACGTCCTCGGCCGTCGCGATTTCGAATCGCCGCCGCGCGCGTGGGAAGTGTTGATGGTCGCGCGCCGGTTCGTGTCGACGGCGACGGCGCCGCTCGCCGGCTATCTCGACTGGGGATTCTCGCACCTCGAGCTCGACGTGCGCTCGACGACGGATCGCGACGAAGCCGTGATGCGGATCAGCGAGTTCGTCAGCGCGCTCGGCGTGCCGCGCCGGATCGTCGACATGTTCGGCGAGCTCGGTCACGAGTTGCTGATGAACGCGATCTACGACGCGCCGGTCGATCAGACGGGGCGCGCGAAGTACGCCGGCGACCGCAAGGCCGATGTTCGCCTCCTCGATCACGAGCGGCCGCTCGTCCGCCTCGCGTGCGACGGCTCGAATCTCGTGCTCCAGGTCCGCGACCCGTTCGGCCGGCTCGAGCGCCGCCACGTCGTCGACGGGCTCGCGCGCGGGCTCGCCGGCGGCGAACAAGATCAATCGCACGGCGGTGCCGGCCTCGGTATGATGGTCTGTCATAACTCGACGTCGGGTCTGTTCTTCGACGTCGTCCCCGGACGCAGCACGGAAGTGACCGCGCTGTTCGAGCTCGATATGAACCTCCGCGAGCTCCGCACGCAGGCAAAGTCACTACACTTCTGGAGTAGCACTTGATGGACGCCGCCCCCCGTTCCTCGCAACAGCGGATCTCGCAGCCGCCGGTCGCGCCGGAATCCAAGCTCACGATCGAGAAGTTCGCCGACGGGCCGATCACCTGTCTCAAGTTCGTCGGCACGATCGACGAGTCGTTCGACGGCAAGAAGATCGCGAAGAGCGTCACCGCCGAGTGGCTGATCCTCGACCTCGGCGGCGTGAAGAAGATCTCGTCGTTCGGTATTCGCGAATGGGTCGACTTCATGGCCTCGGCGAGCAAGGCCGCGAAGTCGATCGTGCTGATCGAGGCGGCGCCGAAAGTCGTCGACCAGCTCAACATGGTCGCGAACTTCGCCGGCGGCGGTCGGGTCTACTCGTTCTACGCGCCGTTCCGCTGCGACTACTGCGATTCGGAACAGCGCGTGCTGCTCGATGTCGGCAAGGACTTCGAGGCGATCAAGTCGATGAAGCTCGCCGAGCGGCCGTGCCCCTCGTGCAAAGAGAGCATGTACTTCGACGAGGACGGTTCGACGTTCTTCTCGTACATGCTGACCCAGGGCCAGTTCGAGCTCGAGCCCGAGGTCGTCGCGTTCCTCGCGGCGAAGCTCGATTATCGGGTCGGCACCGTCGACTCGAAGCTCAAGGTCGACAAGATCATCGACGGCCGGATCACGTATCTCCGGCTCGCCGGTGGCCTCGACAACACGTTCCCGCGCGAGAAGCTCGCCGAAGGCCTCGAGGGCACGGTGATCGTCGACGTCGGTGGTGTGTCGCGCGTCGAGCCCGCGGGCGCGGCCGAGTGGCGCGCGTTCGTCCAGCAAGTCACGCCGCTCGTCGAGATGATCTATCTGACCGGCGTCCAACCGGTGTTCCTCGAGAAGCTGTGCGGCGCGCAGGAGCTCGGGACCAAGACCCAGGTCGTCGACTTCGCGCTGCCGTACGCGTGCAAGTCGTGCGGCCAGGCGAGCGCGCGCTCGATCGACGTCTCCGAGCACCGCGCGGTGCTGAAGTTCGCGACCGCGCCGGAGCTGCCTTGCAACAACTGCAAGGCGACGATGCAGTCGACCGCGACCGAAGCGCAGATGTTGATCCTGCCCGGTCTGCCGCCGCCGCAGCTCGACAAGGATCTCCAGCACAAGCTTGCCGAGCTGCGCATGCGCAAGTTCGACAAGAAGGCCTCGACGGGGCTCGCGCAGCTCAACCGCGCGCAGACCGAGACCGCGCGACCGGGCATCGGCTACGGCACGCTCGGCCTCGCGCTCGGCGTGCTCGGCGTGATCGGCGCGATCGCGTACGTGATGTACGGCAAGATGAACACGAAGGATCTGGGCCCGCTCGGCCTCGGTCCGGTGACCGGACGTAGCATCACGCCGCGCCCGACGTGGATCGTCAACGACGCGCCCGGCTCGGTCGACTGCAAGGGTGACGTCGGCATCACCTGCGTCGGCGTCTCTCAGCCGGTCGCTTCGCAGGAAGAAGCCGAGGACGAGGCCAGCGACGCCGCGTACGAAGGCATCGCGTTCGAGCTCGCGAAGGATCGCGCGATCGCCGGCACGCTGCCGAACATGCTCGACGCACGCGCGGCCGCATTCGCCGCTGTCGCGCGCGATCCGCAGAGCGCGCAGGCCAAGCGCGACGTTCACGACGGTCGTCACGCCGCCGCACGCGTGCTCAAGCGGACCGCCGGTCCCGTCGGCGCGCGCTACTGGGAATCGTACGACACGCCCGAGGGCAAGAAGTACGTCGCGTTCGCGCAGGTCGGCATGCCGCGCGGCGATGCGACGAAGTGGGTCGCGCATGCGAAGGCCGAAGCGACGGCGCTCGGCGCGACCGCGATCGACTTCGTTCCCGAGCTCGGCTGGCGGTTCCCGAAGCTCGATCACGGTGCCGTGATCACGCGGCTCGACCACGGTCCGATCCAGGACCTCGGGCTCGCCGAGCGCTACATCGTGCTCGCGGTCGACGGTCACGACGTCGCAGATGCCGCGGCGTTCGCGAAGATCGTCGCTGCCGACTACGCGATGTTCGCGGATCGCGGTGGCCAGCTCCACCTGCTCGTCCAGACCGAGAACGGCGACCCGCGCGATTTCACGACGACGCTCGCCGGCAAGCCCGTCGATCCGGGCCCGACGAAGCACACCGGCAGCGGCGGAACGCACTCGACCGATCACACGAATGGCGTGAACGTGTGGGACTCGCTCGGCGGAAACCGCCGCGGCACTCGCGACGACCCGACGCAGTAGTGTCGATCACCAGAAGCGGTTCTCGTTCTCGATCCGCGGTCTGAGCTTCTTCTCCTTCGGCCGCTCCGGTTCGCGCGGAGGCTCGGGCTCGGTCGGCTTCGGCTGCTTGGGCTGTGGGATCTCCGGCTTCGGTTTCTCGGGATCCGGCGCGCCGGGCTCGCTGGGAATCTCGGGATCGTTGCGCTTCGGGTTCGGAATCTCCGGCTTCGGAGATTCGGGTTCCTTCTCCGGCGGCGGCGGAATCTCGGGGATCTCGGGTGACGACACGTCTCGCACAGCTGCAAGCTGCGCGCCGTCGAGGAACGTGCGTAGAATGCGGATGTGTGGCGCCTCGGGTGTGTGGTGCTGTGCATCGGGAGCACGCTCGCGCGCGCCGATGTCAAAGAGGACCCGTGCGCGTGCTCGCCGGCGAAGCCGGGATTTTTTCGACGCGGCAACCTGACGGGCGACTGGGACGGCGAGCGCGACAAGCTGAAAGACGAGGGCGTCGTCCCGCAGCTCGTGTACGCCGGCGAGGTGTTCGCGGCGCCCGGGCTCGAGCACCAGGTCCGCGTCGCGGGCCTGCTCGCGGCGACGCTCGACCTCGAGCTCGAGAAGCTCGTCCACGAGGGGCTCGGCCAGCTGCACGTGTCGGCGTTCGCGATCCACGGCGACGGCTTATCGGCAGAGCTCGACGACATCTATGGCGTGAGTGGCAACGTCGCGCCGAGCGACGTCCGGTTGTTCGAGGCGTGGATCGAGCAGCCGATCGACAAGGCGACGATCCGCGCCGGTCTGCTCTCCGCGGATCAGGAGTTCATCCTCGCGAAGCATTCGACCGCGCTGCTCAACGCGACTTTCGGGATCATCAGCCAGCTCTCGTACAACTTGCTCGGTCCGGTCTATCCGATCGCGACGCCCGGTGTGTCGGCGCGACTCGAGCTCTCGGGCTTCACCGCGCGCGCCGCGATCTACGACGGCGATCAGCACAACGATCACGGCGTCCCGCAATCGATCGGTCCGAACAGCCTCGCGATCGCCGAGGTCGCGCTCGGCGAGCTCGTCCAGGTCGGCGCGTGGCACCACAGCGAACGCGGCAATGGCTACTACGCGATCCTCGATCATCAGCTCGAGCGCTACGTCGCCGGGTTCTTGCGCTACGGCACGAGCCCGAACCAGTTCGTCTCGCAGTACATCGATGCCGGCTTGCGAATCGGGCCGGGGCCATTTCGCGACCACGACTTCATCGGGCTCGGCGTTGCGTACGCGAAGACCGCCGACCCCGCGCTCGGCGAGCAGACCGTGTTCGAGGTCACCTACCAGGCGCAGTTCGGCTGGCTCACGATCCAGCCCGACCTCCAGTTCCTGCTCGAGCACACCCGGACCGCGAAGATCTTTGCGACCCGCGCCACGATCGTCTTCTAGTGAATGCCGACCGCTAACCGACCGTCTCATCTATAAGTCGATGGTCCATGCTAGCGTTGTCGTGATGCGTTTGGGCTCGCTCGCCCTGATCCTGGCGACCACGACCGTCGCGCTCGCAAAGCCGAGCGAGAAGTTCAGCAAAGAGTTTCAGGCAGGTGTCGACGCCTACCGACTCGGCAAGCTCGACGACGCGCGCGGTCATCTCGACAAGGCAAAGAAGCTCGAGCCGAAGCTGCCGGGACCCTATCGCTTCCTCGCTGCGGTCGCGCAGGCGCAGCAGCGCTACGACGAGTGCGTCGACGACGCGCACGAGGCACTGCACCTCAACCCATCTTCGAGCGAAGCGCCCGAAACTAAGAAACTCTACGACGGCTGCCGCGCATCCGCGGGCCGCATGCCGTATCGCGGCCCCGAGCTCGGCGAAGCCGCCGCGATCGCGGTGTCGACGAGCGTTCCCGGCGCGACCGTGAAGATCAACAAGCTCTCATACGGCGGGACGCCACTCGCGCCGCGTCGAATCTCCGCAGGTTCGCTCGACGTCGAGATCACCAAGCTCGGCTACAAGCCGGTCCACGTCACCGTCGAGGCGCTCGCGGGGATCGTGAACGACGTCGTCGTCGACCTCGAAGCGACGAAATAGACCTACCGACCGGTACGGCTAAACGCGCGTCACACGTGTACGCCGCGGTGTGCGCGTTGTTCGATTTGCCAAGAGCTAGATTTCGGCGAAGCGCGCACGTAACATTCTCGGTGGGGAATTTGCGCGAACTAGTCGCGATCAGTCTCCTCGCGTTGTCAGCGGGGTGCGTTACCGATTTTCAGGGATCGAACGTCCAGTTCGATTTCGCGAAAGCAATGCCGGTGTCTCCCGACGGGACGCACTATTCGATCTACGCGTTCGAGGACGATGCGATGAACGGGCGGATCTTCAAGCTCGAAGAGTTCGAGGTCCACACGCTCGTCACGATGAGCTCGCCGTGTTTCATCGACGTCGGCGACCACGTTCCGCATGCGGGGCTTCACGTCTCGCAATACGCGAAGGTGATCGGGATGGACGTCGGGATTCCGGACATCACGAATCCGCCGGCGAACGCGACCGAGCAAGACAAGATCACTGCCGCCACCGCGGTTCAGCGCGAGCAGAACGCCGAGCTGATCGGAGGCCTGGTCGTCGGCATCGCCCCGATCAAGGCCGTGACCTCGGCGTCGGCTGCCGCGTATCCCGCCGTTGGAACGAGCTGTCAGGACGCGAACGGGATTCCACCGCCGGATTGCACCGACGACGTTTCGAACCAGAAACGGCTCGCGGCGTGTCAGGCGTTCTGGAAGGCGAACCCCGACTACTACGAAGGCACGGATCGCGTCCTGACGTCACCGCTGAACGGCATCGCACACGGCAACGTCGATGGCTCCAACCCGGTCAATAACTCGCCGATCGGCGGCGCGCAGTTCTTCGTCGACGAGAATCTCGTCGGGTTCGACACCTACGCGATCTATCAGCAGAAGGACGGTGCTGCCGCGAACGATCCGGGCACCCAGATCTTGGTCGGAGCTCATCCCACGATGGAGACGCGCGGCGTGCAGCACCTCCACATGACGAGCCCGGTCAATCAGAACTTGTCCGCCGATATGGCGATCTTCTCGGACCTCGGAGAGGACAACGTCTCCTTCTAGGAGGGCTGATCATGCGCATCGTTTCATTACTCATCCTCGCGTACGCGACCACCGCGGCACCGGCTTGCAACAGCATCGCGTGCGGCACGGGGACGATCGAACGCAACGGGACATGCGCTCCAGCGGACGAGACCGTCAACGCTGCGATGTGTGGCCCCAATACGATGGTCCAGGGGACCCAGTGCGTCCCGGTCTACCCGCCGACGATCTGCGATCCGGGCTCGACGACCGAGGATACCGGGAGCGACGGTGTGACGACGTGCAGGGGCAACGGCACGAGCGGAGGATGCTCGGGTCCCATCGCATGTCCGAACCCCGCGACCGGCAAGCAGACGATCTGCGGCCAGATCTACAACTTCGAGGATGGTTCGACGTTCCAGGGTGCGAAGACCGGTGCCGCATGCGCCGGGACAGAGACGACCGGTCCGTGCGCGCTCCAGATCGTCGCGTACGACGCGGTGAACTTCGCGATGAACCCGACGATGACCCAACCGCAAGCGGTCGGCAAGGTCGTGATCGACGACTGCGGCCGTTACGCGGTCGAGGACATCACGCCGCCGAGCAACGCGTACATCGCGCTCGGCTTCGACGATCGCGGTCAGCCCCTCGGCCCGACCGGCGTGACCGTGACGACCGGTGTCGCGATGCCGACCGCGCCCGATACGAAGACGCAGGGGTTCGAGGCGTTCGTGCTCGATCAGTCCGTGATCGGCACGTGGATGGGAACCGGCGGTCCGTCACTGTCGACCGGCATCTACGCGGGCGTGTTTCGCGCGCACAACTGCGACAACGGCACGTGCGTGGGCGACGCGTTCGCGAACCAAGCCGGCGTTCAGATCTCGAAGGGGACCACGGTCAACGGCTCGAACGACTTCTACTTCCTCGCCGCGGACGGAAATACCCGCCAGCACAACGACGGCTCGGCGAACGCGACGTCGATGAATGGCACCGCCTTGCTGATCAACACGATGGTTGGCGATGGCCCGATCTACACCGGCCAGATGGGCATCACCGACACGACGAACTGTCAGTGGGAGCCGCACGCCGCCGCGAACGTGCCCGGCCTCCTGTTCATCCAGATCTTCAGGAAGACCGCGAAAGCCCTAAAGACGTGCACCGAGTAGCACTCACAACTCTCGGGGTGGCCGGCGTGCTCGCCGGGCTCGGCGTCGCGCACGCCGATCCGACGAGCGGCGTCGACGGTCAGCTGTTTCGGCCGTCGTACGACACGAACGGTATCTTCGCGGTCGAAGGCGCGCGCCTCATGCAGGTGCGCGACATCGTGTTCAAGCTGATCGGCGGCTGGTCGCAATCGCCGTTGAGCGTCGCGGTGCCCGGCATCGGCGCTGCCGCCGGCGACACGAACAAGGATCAGATCCTCAACTACGTCGCGACGCTCGACATGACGTTCGGGATGACCGTCAGCGAGCGCGTCGCGGTCGGGATGGACGTTGCCGCGTATCGCACGGCCGTCGGTCCTGGCTACGGCGTTCGCGGTCTCTACGCCGCGAACAATCCGATGAAGTCGACCGGCCTGATCGCGCTGCGGCCGCTGTCGAACATCGATCCGTCGGCGAGCCCCACCGACAAGGCCGCCTTTCTCGGCGATGGGCTCGCGGGACCGCTCGACGTGCGTCTCGGCCTCAAGGTCGCGCTGTTCAAGGATCCGCAGATCGCGTTGACCGCGATCGGCACGGTCGTCCTGCCGTTCGGCGACGACTACATGCTGCTCGGCGACCACAACCTGGTCTACGAACCGAAGCTCGCGTTCGAGTGGCGCCCCGATCGCGTGCACCAGACGCGCGTCGTGGCGAACGCCGCGGTCCGGATCCGCAACCGCAGCGTCCTCCAGAGCTACGACACCCAGGACGCGACGATGACCGACGCGAATGCGAAGGTCTTTCTCGACGTCGGCTCCGAGGCGGTCGCCGGTATCGGCGCGATGTACGAGATCTCGCCTCGGATCCTGTTCGGCGCCGAAGCGCAGGCGTTCATCCCGCTGCCCGATCTGTTCGACTACGGCGATTGCCGGCTGTACAGCCTCGCGAAGTGCTCGACGCTGACCGACGCCGACTACTTCGCGAGCGCGAAGCACGGCGACTTCACGGTCCTCGCCGACGCGGGCCTCATGGTTCGCGCGTCGGCCGATCTCACGCTCTCGTTCATGGCCGGCACGGGTCAGCTCGGTGCTCGCGGCGAAGCGTTCCGCGGCATGTTCGGCCTGATCTGGTCGCCCCAGCCCGAAGGCGCCGCCGCACCGGGCCGCAATGACAAGGACGGCGACGGCATCCCGGATTCCGTCGACGCATGCCCGAACGACCCCGAGGATAAGGACGGCTTCCAGGACGAGGACGGCTGCCCGGATCCCGACAACGACGGCGACGGCATCCCCGACAAGCAAGACCAGTGTCCGAACGACCCGGAAGACAAGGACGGCTTCCAGGATCAAGACGGCTGTCCGGATCGCGATAACGACAACGACGGCATCCCCGACTCGCTCGACAAGTGCCCGAACGAGCCCGAGGACAAGGACGGCTTCCAGGACGACGACGGTTGTCCGGACGAAGACAACGACGGCGACGGCATCCCCGACAAGAACGACAAGTGCCCGAACGATCCGGAAACCGTCAACGGCTTCGAAGATGAAGACGGCTGTCCCGACGTCCGCGCGACGACCGGACCGGAAGAGCGCGCGGATCGCATCGATCTCAAGGGCCAGCCGATCGCGTTCGATCGCAACGGCAAGCTGACCCCGGCGTCGAAGACGCTGCTCGTCCAGGTCGCGACGATCATCAAGCAACGCAAGCTGACGATCCGCGTCGAGGTCCACGTCCCGCTCGGGACGAAGTCGACGAATGCGAACGTGATCGCCGCGCAGAAGAAGAAGGACAAGCAGACCGCGTCGCGCCGTGCGAACGAGGTCCAGGAGTTCTTGATCTCGCAGGGCGTGCCGCAACTCCAGATCCCCGTCGTCGCGATCGGCTCGGATCGCCCGCTCGGTTCGGCAGCGCCTGCGGACGCCGTCAACGACCGCATCGATCTGATCAAGGCGCAGCAAGGAGGTAGCCCGTGAGGAAATTCCTCTTCGCAGCCCTGCTGCTCGGCACGCCGGTTGTCGCTCGCGCGCAAGGTGCGCAAGGCGTCTCCGATATCGAGGTCCCGGTCGTCATCATCGGCGACACGGATCAAGCGACCGCCCAGAGCGACGAGGCCCTCGACCTCGCGAACATCGTGCAGTCCGCCGCGAAGGGCGTGACCACGGTCCAGGAGGCGCCCGCGATCGTCACGGTCGTCACCGCCGACGAGATCAAGGATCGCCAGTTCCAGAACCTGGAAGAGCTCGTGGACACGGTCCCGGGCTGGTATCGCAGCTCGGTCTACTACTCGAACTTCGAGACGCCGCTCGTCCGCGGCCAGATTCAAGCAGTCCAGTACCTGACCGACGGTCTGTCGATGTTCGATCCGCAGGTCAACCTTCCCGGCATCAACCGCGGCGTGCCGATGGAGATGGTGAAGCGCGTCGAAATGATCACCGGCCCGGGCGGTGTGCTGTGGGGCTCGAACTCGCTCCTCGGTATCTTGAACGTGATCACGAAGGACGCCGAGGACGTCGACGGCGTCGAGGTCGGCGGCACGCTCGGCGATGGCCCCGGCGACAAGAACGTCGCGCGCGCCTACGCGATGGGCGGTCACGTCGACGGCAAGTGGAAGTTCTTCGGCCACGCGAGCGTCGAGACGTATCAAGGCGCGGTATTCGACTCGCCGATCCTGTACTTCCACGACGCGCTGCCGCAGCCGAACTCGGCGAACACGTACGGCCCGCTCGTCTCGACGAATCAGGCCCAGTCGGCGTACATCGACCTCACCGCGAAGGTCACCTACGACAAGCTCCAGCTCCGCGTCGAGTATCCCTTCGGTCGGATGTACAAGCCGTTCGGCCTATCGGGAAACCCGTCGGTCGATGCGCCAAACGCGAACGATCCGAACAACGTCTCGCAGCTGAACCGCTCCGATCAGTTCGATCGCTACGCGATCCTCGAGTATCACGACCAGTTCGCGAACGGCAAAGCGGGCATCACGGCGCACGCGTACGTCCAGCAGTTCGTCCGTGGCTTCGGTCCGCTCCAGGTGTTGACGCCCTCGACGGCGATCGCCGGTGGCCTCTCGTTCGCGTCGGACATCGAGGCGTATCGGTCGGGCGCCGCGGTCGACGGCGATCTCGAGCTGACGAAGATGCTCCGCGTGTTGTACGGCGGTGAGGCGTTCCACGAGTGGAAGCCGTCGGTCGAGACGTCGGTGCTGCCCGGCCCGTACAACGACAACCTGCTCCCGCTGACGTGCCCGCGGATCTACGACCCGGCGGGTCAGTATCAAATCAACGGACTCTCGCCGGTACCGAACTGTCCGCTGACGTTCGCGTATCCGGGTGATCGCACCGTGCTCGGTGCGTATATCGACCCGCAGCTCCGCCCGAACAAGAAGCTGATCTTCGACGCCGGTGCTCGTATCCAGGTCGCACCGACCGCGCTCGGCTCGATCGGATACGACGCGACGACGACGCTCGCCGGCACGGTGGTGTGGAACTTCATCCCGAACTGGCACATGAAGCTCAACTACGCCGAGGGCTTTCGCCCGCCGGTGCTCAACAACCTGCTCGCGAACGGTGAAGGCGTCCAGATCGGCGGTAACCGCGACCTCACCGTCGAGCACTCGAAAGCGGCGCAGGCCGAGATCAACGCTCGTATCTTCAAAGGCGACCGTCGGATCCGCGAGCTCTCGTTCCGCGTCGACGGCAGCTACACGCGCCTCCAGGACCTCATCCAGGTCGTCTCGGGCAACTACGAGAACACCGGCGACCGCGGCCTGATCTCCGGCGAGTTCCTCGCGAAGCTCTACATCCAGGGCGGCCACCGCATCGAGCTCGGCTACTCGTACCTCCAGGTCCAGAGCACCGACAAAGGCGAGTTCAAGTCGCTGCCGAACAACTGGTTCAACCTCGCGACGGTGTGGAACCTCGTCACGAACAAGCTGACCGCGACGACGAACATCAAGGTCGCGGGCGCGACCGAAGATCCGAACCGCCTCGTCGAGTACCGCAGCCTGATGCCCGGCTCGATGGCCAGCGTGAACGTCAACGCGACCGACCTCGTGCTCGATCGCCTGCCGCCGCTCGCGGAGCTCACGCTCGGCATGCAGTACACGCCGACCCCGAAGTTCGCGATCCGCGCGACCGTCTACAACGCGTTCTGGGCCCACGAGTACCAGCCCGATCCGTTCTTCGATTACGAGCCGCACCTCGAGTACATGCCGAACCCGTACGAGGGGTTCCGCGCGTACGTGAGCGCGATGTACCAGTACTAACGCTGGTTTCGCCGCTTGCTTGACACGGCGAGTCATCTGGCCGAAGCTGCCTACCGAACGGTCGGTAAGGCAAGCACATGCCCTCAATCGTGTTAGAAAACATCGGTTTTGCGAACTTCTGGCGAAAAGCTGCGGGCGATCCTGCAGCAGGCCGCGCGGCTCATCTACCTGAAGGGGTTCGATGGGACGAGCATGCAGGACATCGCCGATGCCTGCGGCATGACGAAGGCCGGCCTCTACCATCACATCGCGACGAAGGAAGCGCTGCTGCTCGCGATCATGCACTACGGCATGGATCTGTTCGAGGAGCGCGTGATGGGGCCGGTCAAGGACATCGCGGATCCGCTCGCGCGCCTGAAGGCGACGCTCGCGAACAACGTGCGACTCGTGACGCTCGACTCGACGAAGGAAGTCACGATCATCCTGCACGAGCACTCGACGCTGACCGGCGATGCGAAGGCGGAGATCAACGCGCGCAAGAAGCAGTACGTGCAGTTCCTCGAGCGGACGTTCGAGGAAGCGATGGCGAAGGGTCAGATCCGCAAGGTCGACGCGACGCTCGCAGCGTTCAGTTTTCTCGGCACCGTCCTGTGGACCTACAAGTGGTATCGCTCCGACGGAGCGCTGAGCCCGGAGCAACTCGCGGACGGCATCGGCGATCTGTTCTTCAACGGCCTCATGCCGTAGGTGCAGCGTGAAGGTCGGAGTCGACGCGATCGGCGTCGCGATTCCGCGCCGCTTCATCTCGCTGCCCGAGCTCGCCGACGCGCGCGGCGTTGCCCCCGCGAAGTACCTGCACGGGCTCGGCGCCTTCGAGATGGCGGTTGCGGATCCATCGGAGGACACGGTCTCGCTCGCTGCGGAAGCGGGCCGGCGCGCCCTCGCCGCGGCGGAGCTCGATCCGAAGCAGCTCGGCCTGCTCGTCGTCGGAACCGAGACGGGTGTGGATCACTCGAAGCCCGTGGCGTCGTTCGTCCACGGCCTGCTCGAGCTGCCGCGCGCGATGCGCGTCTACGATACCCAGCACGCGTGCTACGGCGGCACTGCCGGATTGTCGGCCGCGGTCGAGTGGATCGCGTCGGGCGCCGCCGCGGGGCGGAGCGCGCTCGTGATCTGCTCCGACATCGCGCGCTACGGGCTCGGCACCGCCGGCGAGCCGACCCAAGGTGCAGGTGCGGTCGCGATGGTGGTCACCGCGAATCCCGCCATGCTCGCGATCGACGTCGGGATCTCCGGCGCCTCGTCGACGCACGTCCACGATTTCTGGCGGCCGCACGGCCACCGCGTCGCGGAGGTCGACGGCCATTACTCGGTCCAGTGCTATCTCGACGCACTCGCCGGCGCGTATCGCGGCTGGAAGGAGCGCTCGGGCCTGACGAGCGAGCAGCTCGCGCGGATCTGCTACCACGTGCCGTTCTGCAAGATGGCGAAGAAGGCGCACGCCCAGATCTGGCGCTGCGACCTCGACGACCGCCACCACGGCGATCCGCTCGCGACGTGGGACGCCGCCGCCGAGGAGGTTGCCGCAGCACGTGCGTTCGACACCCAGGTCGCGCCGTCGCTCGGCGCGTGCTCGCGGGTCGGCAACATCTACACGGGCTCGCTCTACCTCGCGCTCGCGGGCCTCTTCGATCACGACCGCCACCTGACCGGTCAGCGGATCGGCCTGTTCTCGTACGGCAGCGGCTGCACGAGCGAGTTCTTCTCCGGCGTCGTCGGAGACCGCGTGAGCGAACGGATCGCTGCACTCGATCTCGGCGGCGTGCTCGCGGCGCGCGAGCAGATCTCGATCGCGGAGTACGAGGCGATCATGGCGCTCGTGTCGCCGCCCTGCGCGAGCGATCGGCCGGGGTTCGCGTTCACTGGCGTGCGCGATCATCGCCGCCAGTACGCGCGCAGCTAGGGTAGGCTCGTGCCGTGTCACGTCATCGCGAGCGCCATCGATCGGGACGTGGCGGCTGGTTGCGCGCCGCGGTGCTCGGCTCGAACGACGCGATCGTCTCGACATCGTCGCTGATGATCGGGGTCGCGGCCGCCGACGCATCGCCGCGCGCCGTGCTCGTCGCTGGGGTCGCAGGGCTCACCGCCGGCGCGATGTCGATGGCAGTCGGCGAGTTCGTCTCGGTCAGCTCGCAGCACGACGCCGAGGCCGCGGATATCGCGAAGGAGTCGGCCGAGCTCGAGACGTCGCCACAGGCCGAGCTGAAGGAGCTCGCCGGCATCTATCACAAGCGCGGGCTCGATCCGGAGCTCTCGCTCGAGGTCGCGAAGCAGCTCACCGCGCACGACCAGCTCGCCGCCCACCTTCGCGACGAGCTCGGCATCGAACCAGAGACCCGCGCGCGCCCGCTCCAGGCCGCGTGGATCTCGGCGGCGAGCTTCGCGACGTTCGCGCTCGTCCCGATCCTCGCGCTGCTCGCCTCGCCGCATCGCCTCGCGCTGTACCTCATTCCGGCGGCCTCACTCCTCGCACTCGCCGCATCGGGTGCGTTTGGCGCTTACCTCGGCGATGCGCCGATGGCTCGCGCGGCCGCCCGGGTCACCGTCGGCGGCGGGATCGCGATGGCGTTGACCTTCGCGATCGGCCACTTGCTCGGCGTGACCGCGACCTAGCCCCCAAAAATCAGGGATTCCCCCGCAAAACGGGCGGGTTGGCGCGTTCCGTGGGTGAACCCGGGGGTGATATGCTCCGCATGCTGGCCGTTGTCTTGGTCAGCACGGGGAACTTTGTCGAAGCGCGTTCTCGCGATCTCTTCCGACCTCGACCAACTTCGGCGCATCGTCGCGACGCTGGAACGCGCCGGCGCGGAGGTCGATGCTGTGCGGAGCCCGTCGGCGATCGCGACCGACGTCATCCCACATCGCTACGTGTTCTACGCGACCTCCGGTGGTGACACCGGGCAGATCGCACCGCTGATCGCGAAGCTTCGCGATCGCGCACACGTCACGATCGTCGCGCCACAGGCGTCGCTGTCGGATCTCACGAGCTATCTCCGCGACGATCGCGTTAACCACGTCGTCGTCGGTGAAGAGCTCGATCACGGCGTCTACGTCACGGCGCAGAAGCTGCTGACCGGCGACATCTTCGGGATCGAGAAGTACCTGCCGGAGAACACGCCCGTGCAATACGCGCGGATCCGCGACTTCGAGGGTCGCGGCAAGGCGATCGAGACCGTGCTCGAGTTCGCCGAGAAGAACAAGATGCGCCGTCAGGTCCGCACCGCGATCGGATCGGTATGTGAAGAGCTGCTGATGAACGCGCTCTACGACGCGCCGATCGACGCCGACGGCAAGCAGATCTTCGCCGAGGTCGATCCGCACGAGCGCGTGAAGACTCGCTCGCCGCGCCCGGTGTCGATCCGCTACGCCGCGACCGACGACCTGTTCGCCGTCGCGGTGCGCGATCGGTTCGGCCGGCTCGCGAAGAACACGATCCTGTCGTACATCGACAAGTGCATCAACCAGCCGAATCAGATCGATCGCAAGACGTACGGCGCCGGCCTCGGCCTGTACCTCGTCGCGAACGCGGCGGCCTCGTACGTCGTCAACGTCGCGTACGGCATCGCGACGGAAGTAGTTTGCACGTTCGATCGCGGCGCGAAGTCGCCGCTACGTCTCGTCGGTGTGTTCGTGCACCCCGGCGGCGCGGAGATGTTGAAGCACGGCCCGACCGCAGAGATCACGATCGATACTCCTGCGGACGGGGCGGCCGGTGGCTGAACGCCAGTTCGGCCCGTACCGTTTAGTCAGACAGATCGCCGTCGGCGGCATGGCCGAGATCCACCTCGCGAAGACGAAGGGCATCGCGGGGTTCGAGAAGTACGTCGCCCTCAAGATGATCCATCCGAACTTCGCGGAGGATGACCAGTTCATTCAGATGCTGGTCGACGAGGCGAAGATCGCCGTCCAGCTCAACCACGGCAACATCGCGCAGACGTTCGACCTCGGCCGGGTCGGCGAGACGTTCTACATCACGATGGAGTACGTCGACGGCGCGGACCTCTACAAGCTGCTGCGCCGCGGCTCCGAGATCGATCTCGAGATGCCGCTCGACGTTTGCGCGTTCGTCGTCAAGGAAGTCGCGAGCGCGCTCGATCACGCGCACCGCAAGCGCGACCACAACGGCAAGTCGCTCGGCATCGTCCATCGCGACGTGTCGCCGCAGAATGTCCTGATCAGCTACGCGGGTGAGGTCAAGCTCGTCGACTTCGGTATCGCGAAGGCGACGATGAAGGCGCGCCAGACCGCGGTCGGCGTGATCAAGGGCAAGTACTACTACATGAGCCCGGAGCAGGCGTGGGGCGATCCGATCGACCTGCGCTCCGACATCTTCTCGGCGGGCATCGTGCTCTACGAGATGATCACCGGGCAGATGCTCTATCTCGAGGAGGATCTGCACAAGCTCCTCGACATGGCGCGCCGCGCGGACATCGCGCCGCCGTCGACGCTGCGCAAAGGAATTCCGCCGCAGCTCGAGCGGATCGTGATGCACGCGCTCGCGAAGGTGCCGGGCGAGCGCTACCAAAACGCCGGCGACTTCGCGACCGATCTCGAGCGGTTCCTCCACGCGTACTCGCCGGTGTTCACCGCGGGCAAGGTCGCCGGGTTGATGCGCAAGATCGTCGGCGATCCGCTCGAGGTCCCCGACACCGGCAACACGCCGGATATCGAGATCCGCGAAGGTCCGATCTCGACGCACACGTTGAACACCGAGGATCTCGTTCACTCGAGCGACGAGCTGCGCGACGAGAACAGCATGATCTTCTCGGTCGATCAGCTGCAGGGCGCACCGGCGGGCCCGCGCGTCACGCGCCAGGCCGAGCTGCCGGATCTCGTACCGCCCAAGCCGCTCGCCGTGCCGAAGCAACCGACGCCGGCGGTCGGCAATCGCGCCGTGCCGCGCGCACCGACGAAGCCGCGCGACAAGGACGAGATGACGCGCGAGGTCCCGCCGGCGCCACCGGGCGGCGAGGAGAGCGGGCTCCTCGACGTCAAGATGCCGCCGCCGTGGCCGGAGTCGAGCACGCAAGAAGATGCCGAGCTCGAGAACGTCGGCGAGCGCACGATGATCACCGCGCCGGGCGGTGCGGGCTTCATGATGGACGTCGCGACCGAGGATGGCGTCGACGCGACGATCGTCGGCGGTGCGCCGCCGGTTCCCGAGGACGACGACGACGATCTCGAGGATCAAGAGACGCTGACCGGTGCGCGCCCGGTCAAGCAAGACTCGAACGAAGAAGGCGTGACGACGACGCGCGACTTCGGGCAGAAGCCACGCACCGCGGCGAAGCGCGGTGGTCCCGCGCCGCCGGCTCTCGCCGCGAAGATCCACGCGCCGGCGGTGAGCGAGCTGCGCAAGCCACGCGCGTCGCGCAAGACCCCCGCGGGCGGTACGACGCCCCCGCCGAACGTGTTGCAGGCGATCGTCGGTGCACAAGCGAGCGAGCCGATGCCGGCGCCGAGAGCGCAAGCACCGACCCAACCGCCACCGCTGCCGGTCGCGAACGTCCGGCCGCCGGACCCTCCGCCGCAGTTCCCGAACTACGTCGACGCGTCGGGTTTGCCACTCACCACGCCGCCGCCCGGCACACCTGCGCAGATGATCCCGGGCGTTCCGCCGCACCTCCAGCCCTACGCGCTGCAGCAGGGCTATCCGCCGGGGTATGGCCAGTACCAGCAATACCAGCAAGCACCGGTCACGCCGCAGGGGCTGTATCAGCTGCAGCCGTATGGCGCGCCGCCGCCACAACGGATGTCGTTGACCGGGCAGCTCCGGCTGTTCGAGGCCGACGAAATCCCGAGCCAGTACAAGGTCTCGGGCAACGCGTCGCGGTGGGTGATGATCGTGCTCGCCGGCATCGTCGCGGTCTCGGTCGCGGCGGGGGTGACGTTCTTCATCATCCGCTCGACCCGCAACGGCACGCCGGAGACTGGCTCGATCCACGTCGAGTCGGTGCCGCCGGGCGGCGACATCTACCTCGACGGCACCCACGTGGCGGGCGTCACGCCGCAGACGCTGCCGTTCGAGCTCCAGGCCGGGACGCGCCACGAGATTCGCGTCGAGCTCGCGAAGCACAAGCCGCACGTCGAGAACGTCGATATCCCGAAGGACGGCGGCGAGGTAGCGATCAACGCGGTGATGGATCCGATCACGGGCCGGCTCCGCGTCGTCACGACGCCGGCGGGTGCGGACGTGATGATCGATGGAACGCTGCGCGGGCGTACTCCTACCACTATCAACGACATCGACATGGCCTCGGCAAAGCACCTCGAGCTCCGCTTGAAGGAGTACTCGCCATACATACAGACGCTGACGTGGCCGCCGAACGGCGAGATCGATATCGATCAAAAACTCGTACGCTGACTGTCGTCGCTGGCGGTAGGTGATCGATGGGTTAACGGATCACGGCTCGACGGACACTGATCTTGGTCGAGGTGATAGCTTGGTGGTTATGGTCGCTCGTCGTCTGGCTTGTGCGGTAGCTCTCCTGACTGCGTGCGCGCATCATCATCCGAACAACGGTGATGACACCGACGCGGCGCCCGCGCCGCCGGACGCATGCGAAGGCCTGCGTTGCTTCCAGGAAGATTGCTCGATCAAGAATCTTCCGCCGACGACGATCTCCGGAACGGTGTTCGCGCCGAACGGAACGCTGCCGCTGTTCGGCGTGAACGTCTACGTTCCAGAAACCGATCCGGGTCCGCTCGTCGACGGCGCGGTGTGCTCGCGCTGCAACGACGGCCTGCAAGGTGGCGCGCTCGCGCAGGCGATCACCGACGAGACCGGTCACTTCGAGCTCACGAACGTGCCGGCGACGATGAACGTGCCGGTCGTGATCCAGGTCGGCAAGTGGCGGCGCCAGCTCAACATCCCGAACGTCGCCGCGTGCCAGACGCTCGCGATGGATCCGGTCGACTCGACGCTGCCGAAGAGCGCGACCGACATGACGGCGAACACGACGAGCGTCGACATGCCGCGGATCGCGATCTCGACCGGCAACGCGGACGCACTCGAGTGCCTCGTGCGCAAGCTCGGCGTCGACGACAAGGAGATCACCGCGGCGGGCCAGGGCGGCCACATCAACTTGTTCAGCGACTTCTCGTCGGGTGGTAAAGGCGTCGGCTCGTTCAAGACCGGGTTCGCCGGCGGTACCGGTGCATTCGGCGATTCGCAAAATCTCTGGAACCCGACGATGCCGTTCACCGGCGGCGTCGGCGCACTGAAGAAATACGACATCGTGTTCCTGTCGTGCGAGGGCGGGCAGTACCCGGCGACGAAGCCGCAGAACGCGATGCAGGCGCTGAGCGACTACGCCGACCTCGGCGGTCGCGTGTTCATGTCGCACTGGCACAACATCTGGATCAGCGGCGAACAAGGCAAGCAGGCGACCCACGGCATCCCGAGCTGGGAAGCGACCGCGACGTGGACGTTCGCCGGCAACCCGAACCCCGACACGCTGACCGCGACGATCGACGAGGTCGGCAATCCGAAGGGCGTGCAGTTCGCGAAGTGGATGGACAACGTCGGCGGCTCGATGACCCACGACTTGATCACGCCGGTCGATCAGGCGCGCAACACGGCGTCGGGAGTGAACGGCGATACCGAGCGCTGGGTCTATCTCGATCCTGCGACCTCGCCGAACGTCGCCGGCGCGATGAACTTCCAGTTCACGACGCCTCAAGCGGCAGATGTCGACCAGCGCTGCGGCAAGGTCGTGTTCAGCGACATGCACGTGTCGGCGGATTCGTCGTCGTCCGCGGCAACTCCGTATCCGGGTGGTTGCTCGACCCAGCCGCTCACGCCCCAAGAGAAAGCACTCGCGTTCATGTTCTTCGACATCGCGTCGTGCGTGGGCTCGATCTTCTAGCGACTCGCTGTTACCGTTCGCATCATGGTGCAAGCTGCGAGAGCGACTCCGGCGGGTGAGATCACGACTCTGCTCGGCCGCGGTGCGACGTTCGAAGGCAAGCTGACGTTCGAAGGCACGGTCCGGATCGACGGCCGGTTCAAGGGCGAAGTGTTCTCCGATGACGTGCTCGTGATCGGCGACGGCGCGATCGTCGAAGCGCAGATCGACGTCGGCGAGGTCATCATCCAGGGCACGGTCGTGGGAAACATCACGGCGAAGCGCTCGATCGAGATCCACGCTCCCGGCCGCGTGAAGGGCGACCTCCACACGCCTTCGCTCCAGATCGACAAGGGCGTCATCTTCGAGGGTCGCTCGTTCATGGAAGCTGCGACCCAACAGCCCCGTCCTGCCACTCAGCCGCCCGCGAAACCTGCTCCGGTAAAGTAGGTCTAGCCGCCTCGATGTAGGCGGGTATCATCCTGAAAATTTTGGGTTTTCCCTTAAGTTTTGGATGAACCGGCCGAGGCGCCATGGAATCATCCAAAAGATGATGAGGCGTTCCACGTTCGCCAGCGCGTTCATGTTGGCGATGCTGGCCGCGTGCGTCGCGCCCGAACCCGAGCTCGCGTCGACCGATCAGGAGCTCAACCTCCCGCAGTACGCGTTGGTGTTCGGGCTCGAGTCGAAGGCGACGTTGCTCCAGACGAGCAACACGGCGTGGACGCTGACCAAGACCGCGAACGTCAACACGGGCGCGAAGACCGTGACGTGGACGATCGACGCGACGAAGGGCGCGACCACCGGCGGTCACCTCGTCGTCGATGGGTTTCTCGACGTGATCAACCTCGGCACCGGACCCGCGACGCTCGGCAACATCGTCGTCAACCTCCAGGTCAAGCACCACCATCACTGGGTCACGCTGGCGTCGGACGTCGCCGATGCGACGCAAGGGGATGCGGCGACGACCGCGAACGTCGTCAAGAACGACAACTCCGAGCATCAAGACTCGTTCACCGAGAACCCGGCGTCGGGCGCGCTGTCGTTCATGGATCGCCGCTACAACACGATGTTCTCGCTCGTCCCCGAAGCGAAGCTCCAGCCGTGGAGCGATCTGCCGCTGTTGTTCTCGGCAGCGTACGACAACAACGTGCTGCACCTCGCCGACAACACCGAGGTGCGGTTCGAGGTCATCGTCACGTTCGGCAACCATCCGCTCGGGTGGGGCCACACCGGCACGAACATCGATATCAACGGCAACGGCATCATCGATCCCGACGAGAAGCGCGTACGCAGCGTGCCCGCGTTCTTCGAGAAGCACGTGCCGGCGACGCAGGCGGCGAACAGCACGCTCGCGCTCAGCGACGGCGCGGCCGATATCTCGACGATGGGCACCGTGACGTTCACGAACCCGGTGATCAACCTCGGCGCGACCTCGGGCACGGTGTCGGTCAACTACGATCCGGGCACCTCCGGCGGCTCGATCACGAACTGCGTGCACGGCACCGGCACGGGCATCACCGATCCGGTCGGCTCGTTCACGTTCACCGCGGTCGCGCCGCTGAACCTGACGACGTGCACGACCGCATCGATCGCGCAGCCGACCTGCACGCCGGGCGAGCAAGGTTGCGGCTGGCACGACGGCGACGAGAAGTCGTATAGCCAGAACACGTGGGGCGCGGATCCGGCCGCGGGCCCGCCGGCCCAGTTGATCCAGCAGCACTTCGACACGGTCTATCCATCGGGCATGCAGATCGGCGGCACGAACTTCATCCTGTTCACGTCGGGCGGGATGGGCGACGCGCTGCTGACGTTCTTGCCGCAGACCGGACCGGCCGCGGCGCTCAACGCGACGCTGATCGATCCGACGTCGAGCTCGTCGGGCATCTTCGGCGGCCAGGTCGCGGGCCTCCGCCTCAACATCGACTTCGCGGATGCCGGCTACACGGCCGGCACCGCGGCGACGAAGTACGGCGACCTCCGGCTGTGCGCGCTGACCGATATCCCGGCGCTGAACAACTCGACGCTGCGTCAGTTCCAGAGCGTCGTCAACGCCGCGCTCGGCGGCGATCCGACGCCGTACGCGATCGCGGATCTCAGCGCGCTGTTGATGAACGTCAACGGCGCGTTCGAAGGTGGCTTCGCGAGCACGTTCGCGCAGGACCACCTGTTCTCGACCGCGTGCCCCTAAGGGCCTGCCTCTAAGGTGATGTGTCGATCAGGCGGTAGACCTTGCCGTCGGCGGACGTCGCGTAGATCGACGAGCCGGCGCCGCTGACGCTCGTGAGGTCGCCGGTGAACGGCGTCGAGAACTGCTGCCACAGGCCCGCGTGATAGTGCAGTACCGTGTTCGTGCTGCCGACCGCGAACACGTCGTCACTCGCGCGACCCCACACGCCCACGAGCGGATTCGTCGTCGGGATCGTCATCGCCGTGAACGCGGTGCCGTCGTAGTGGCGGATCTCGCCGATGCCCGTAACGAACACGTCGCTCTCGCCCGCGCCCCAGATCGCGCTGAACGTTCCCGACGGAAGATCGGCGGTCAGCGTTGTCGAGTCGAGGTGCTGGACGCCGGCACCGGCGAACCACACGCGGCCCGAAGGCGCGACCCACAGGCCCTTCGTCGACGGCACCTGCGTCGTCATCTCGGCGGTCCACGCGCTGCCGTCGAACGTCGACGGGTAATCCGAGACCGCGATGTACGTCGCCGGCGTCGCCCAGATATCGGCGACCGAGCCGATCGGTCCGTTCGCGGCGGTCCACGTCGCGCCGTTCCAGTGCTGGCCGGTGTTCGTCGCGGCGACCAGCGCGTCGCTGCTGGTGCGGCCCGCGACCGCGAACAGCGGCGTCGTGATCTCGTGCGTCCACGCGGTATCGCGCAGGTGATACGCGCCATCGTTGCCGACCGCGATCACTTCGTTCGGTGCAGCCGCCCAGATGTCCTTGAGCGCCATCGTCGCGCCCGGCGGATTCGGCGTCGCCCAGCCCGCGCCTGTGAATCGCGAGATCACGCCGCCATCACCGACGGCGACGACCTCGGCCGCGCCGCTGCCGGCGACGGCGTGGAGCGCGGTCGTCGACGCGATCATCTGCGTCCACGACACGCCGTCCCAGTGGAGGATCACGCCGGCATCGCCGACGGCGAAGACGTCGTCGCCGGCGCTGCCCCACAGGCCGCGCACGGTCGTCGCGATCGGCGTGGTCGTCGTCGCGAAAGCGCCGCCGTTCGCGTGGACGATCGACGTGCCGGCCGCGAACACGTGACCGCCGCCGCCCCAGATCGCGGTGAACGACCCCGTGCCGGGATTCGCGACCGTCGTCCACATACTGCCGTCGTAGTGCAGGATGGTCGCGCCGGTGCCGGCGGCATAAACATCGGTCGCGCTCGAGCCCCACATCGCATTGAACGTCGCGCTGCCCGACGTCGATTCGGTCCAGGTGGTGCCGCTAAATGCGGCAACGTGTCCGTTCGCCCCGGCGAGGAACACTTCACCGGACGGCGCCGCCCACATCGCCTTGTAGAACGGCATCGAGGGTTGCGCGGAGAGCTCGGCCCACGCGTTGTTCGCGAGCACGTAGACCTTGCTCGCGTTCGTCATCGCGTAGACCTTGTCGCCGGCGACGACGAGACCGGTGACGCCGATGCCGGTCAGCACCGGGAACCGCGCATCGACTTCCCAGCCGGCCTCGAGGTAGTGCAGCACCGTGCCGTTGTCGCCGGCGGCATATGCCTCGCCGGGCTTCACGAACGCGATCGCGGACAGCACGACGCCGGTCGGCGACGTCATCGCGTTCCAGCCGACGTAGCGACAGCCGGCGATGTCGTTGCTGCATGGCTCGCACACGTTAGCGACGCACAGGCCGCTCGGCACGAGGTTCGTCATGCACGGATCGCGGTCCATCTTGCCGTCGCACGCGCCGACTTCTTGAGGGGTGCCGCAGTAGGTGGGCGCGGCCGCGCACGACAGATCGGCGGGACACACCCACGTCTCACCACCGCCCTCACACGTGTGTGATTTCGGCTGCAGGCAGCCAGCAAGGAGCATCCCGAGCGGAGCCCAACGCATCACGAGAATGATTGTGCCACGTGATACGATTTTAAAGCCCCGTCGATGATCGGTACCGTACTTCACGACCGCTGGCGGATCGTGTCCGCACTCGGCAAGGGAGGGATGGGCGAGGTCTGGTTGGCCGAGCACGTCACTTCTGGCCGCAAAGAAGCGCTCAAGATCTTGATGCCGCAAGCGGCACTCGATCCGCAGTTCGTCTCGCGGTTTCGCCGCGAGGCGCGCGCGGTCAACCGGCTGCGCCATCCGAATATCGTCGCGCTGTACGACTTCGGTCAGCTCCCCGATCGCCGGTTCTATCTCGCGATGGAGTACGCCGAGGGTCCGAGCGTGTTCGAGCTGCTCCGCAAGCAGCGCCAGTTCGAGATTCCGCTCGCGCTCCACCTGCTCGGGCAGATGTCCTACGCGCTCCATCACGCGCACTCGCGCGGCGTCGTCCATCGCGATCTCAAGCCCGGGAATCTGATCATCACGGGCGAGGACGCGACGCTGAAGGTCCTCGACTTCGGCATGGCGAAGATCGTCGGTGGCGATGCCGACGAGAGCATGGCGCTATCGACCGGCAACATGATCTGGGGCACGGCGAAGTACATGTCGCCAGAGCGCGTGACCGGCGTCGGCGATGACCCGCGAATCGATCTTTACGCGATCGGTTGCATCGCGTTCGAGCTGCTCGTCGGCCAGCCGCCGTTCATCGGCACGAGCAACGACGTGCTGCACGCACACATGACACAGCCGCCGCCGATCCCGAGCCTGCGCCGTGCGGGGATTCCACCGGAGCTCGACGCGGTGATCCTGCGCTGCCTCGAGAAAGCGCCGGAGCATCGGTTCGCGAGCGCGGCGGATCTGTTCGCGGCGCTTCGCAAGGTCCCGGGCTATCCGCCGCCGAAATCGGATGGCCGCCGGCGGTTCGTGCCGACCGAGCGTAGGCCGACGTCGCTGGCGGCGAGCGGCGATCCGAGCGATGGCTACGGCAACCTGCGCGGCGGGCTTCGCCAGATCGCCGAGGCGCTGCTCGATCAAGGCCTCGACGACACCGCGCTGGTCAGCGGCGTGGCGTACCTCCGCGATCACGAGCGTTCGCTCGCCCGGCTCGAAGCGGCGCAGGACGCGCTCGAGCACGAGGCCGCCGCGGTCCGCGAGACCGCAGGCGATCGCGAGGTCTCGCTCCGATTCGCGATCGGCGAGCTGCGCTTCGCGATGGCCGCGCACGCCGATGAAGCGGATCAGCAGAAGGTCGACGAGCTCGAAGGTCGGCTCGCGACGGCAGTCGCCGAGGGCGATCGGGTGCGTGCGATCGAGCAGGGCATCAGCGAGGTCGTGAAGGTCCGCGCCGAGGAGCTCGATCGCCTGAAGCAGGCATACGCGTCGCTCGAGACGATCGTCGACAACGTCCTCGCGAAGCACGCCGATTCACCCACATTGGAGCCATTCGCGGAGCGCGTCCGCGAGCTGCGCAAGCACCGAACTACACGTTAGAGCGAACACCGGGATAAGCTGGCCCGGCTTTGATCGGCCGCGTCGTGGATGGGCACGAGATCGTGAGCCCCTTGGGGCGAGGTGGGATGGGCGAGGTCTATTTGGCGCGGTCGCCGAGCGGTGGCCAACGCGCGTACAAGATCCTGCGCGGCGAGATGCTCCAGGGCTCGCAGGCGGCGGCCCGGTTTCGCCGCGAGATCACGCTGCTCGATCGGCTGAAGCACCCGGGCATCGTCCAGATCTTCCAGACCGGTGAGCTCGAGGACGGGCTCTACCTCGCGATGGAGTACGTCGACGGTCCGGATCTACAAGGCGCGGTCGACAAGCACGGGCCGCTGTCGGTCGCCGACGCGCTGAAGCTCTTGATCCAGCTCGCCGAGGCGCTCGCGTTCGCGCACCACCACAACGTCGTCCATCGCGATCTCAAGCCGGCGAACGTGCTGCTCGCGGGCGGTGATCCGGCGCGCGCGAAGATCATCGATTTCGGGCTCGCGAAGCTCGCGGCCGACGAGGGCCTGACGCGCCTCACCGAGGACGAACAAGTGCTCGGCTCGCCGCTGTATCTCGCGCCGGAGCAGAGCTCGTCGAGCTCGGTCGGGCCCGAGGCCGACATCTACGCGCTCGGCGGCCTCGCGTACTTCGCGCTGACCGGCACGCCGCTGTTCGCGCCGCGCTCGGCGGTCGCGATGGTTTACGCGCACGTCCACGAAACTCCAGACTCGCTCGCGGTCCGCGCGCCGGACCTCGAGCTTCCGGCGGGGCTCGACGAGTTGCTCGCCGCGTGCGTCGCGAAGGCACCCGCCGATCGACCGAGCGCGGAGCAGCTCGTCGCCGAGCTCGGTCCGTTGCTCGCGTGCGCGCCGGCATCGCGGCTGAGCCGGCCGAAGATCGTGTTCGATTCGGGCTCGGGCGGTACGCACGTCGAGGAAGCGGTCGGCGCGCAGGTTCGTCAGGTCGTCCTCGAGCTGGCCGCGATCCTCGAGCTCGATACGAGCGTCGCCGATCACGTCCAGAACGAGCTGTCGGAGCTCGAGCTCGAGCTCGCGATGCTCGATGCCGACCCGGTGCGCGACGACCGACATCTGCGGATGTCTGCACATGTCGCAGAGTTGCGTCGCGGCTATGAAGAAGCGCTGCAAACCCTCACCGACGCGGTATTCTCGAGGAGAGCCACGGCGCCCGAGGAGGCAGAGCCGCTGTACGGCGAGCTCGAGGCGCTGTTCGCTCGATACCGGGCCCGATGACAACGACGACGACGACGCAAAAACGACCGTCGGCTTTGCAGCGGACCCAGATCGATCCGCGCGCGCCGGAGGACTTCGACGGCAAGACCTCGACCGATGTCGTCGCGCTCGCGCCCGGGCTCAAGATCAATCACTACGAGCTGATCCGCGAGCTGGGGCGCGGCGGCATGGGCCAGGTGTTCCTCGCGCGCGACTTGAAGCTCGGCCGGCGCGTCGCGATGAAGTTCCTGACGTCGAGCTCGCCGAAGTTTACCGAGCGCTTCGTGATCGAAGCGCGCGCGACCGCGCGATGCAGCCACGAGAACATCGTCGTCATTCACGACGTCGCCGAGCTCAAGGGCCTGCCGTACATGGTCCTCGAGTACGTCGAGGGCACGTCGCTCGCGCGGCTGATGAGCGGCAAGAAGCTCGCGCCGGGTCGCGCGATCGAATTGATCATCCCCGTCGTCAAGGCGCTCGCGCGCGCGCACGAGATGAACATCGTGCATCGCGACCTCAAGCCCGACAACATCATCGTCAACCAGAGCGGCACGGTGAAGGTGCTCGACTTCGGCATCGCCCGGTTGTTCGCCGAGGACGATGCGAGCTCGCCGCGGCCGCGCGTACCGACGGAGATCGTCGAAGGCCGGCCCGGCGGCATCGTCGGGACGCTGCCGTACATGTCGCCCGAGCAGCTCGGCAGCGACGAGGTCGATCATCGCAGCGATCTGTGGGCGGTCGGCATCATCCTGTTCGAGATGCTCGCGGGCAAGCACCCGCTCGATCCGCTGACCCAGGGCAAGCTGTTCGGCGCCGCGGCATCCGACGAGCCGATGCCATCCTTGCGCGATGCGGGGGCGGGCGTGCCCGATCGCCTCGTCGCGGTCGTCGAGAAGTGCCTCGCGAAGAAGAAAGCGGCGCGCTACGCGACGGCAGCCGAGCTACTCGCGGATCTCGAGCCGCTCCAGCCGTCGCGCACCGGCCGCCACCTCGTCCCCGACGAGAGCCCGTACCCGGGCCTCAACGCGTTCCAAGAGAGCGACGCGGATCGGTTCTTCGGTCGCTCGCAGGACATCGCGGGAACCGTGGCGCGCTTGCGCGAGCAGCCGCTCGTCGCGGTCGTCGGTCCGTCGGGCGCGGGCAAGTCGTCATTCGTGCGCGCCGGTGTCGTGCCGGCGCTGAAGGCCTCCGGCGATGCGTGGGAATGCATCATCGTTCGGCCGGGGCGCCATCCCCTCGCATCGCTCGCGAACGCGCTCGATCAGCTGAAGAACGACAACGACTCGACGCCCGAGGGCGACCTCGCGCGCCGGATGCGCGACGAGCCCGGCATCCTCGGCACGCGGTTGCGCTCGCGCGCGCGCAAGCGGCGGACTCAAATCGTGCTGTTCATCGATCAGCACGAGGAGCTCTACACGCTGGTCTCGAACGTGCGCGAGCGGCTCGCGTTCACCGCTTGTCTCGCCGGCGCCGCCGATGACGCGTCGGGACCACTGCGCGTGATCGTCGCGATGCGCTCGGACTTCCTCGATCGCGCCGCCGAAGATCGCCGGTTCGTCGAGGAGCTCGCGCGCGGCCTCGTATTTCTCCAGCCGCCGAACCGCACCGGCCTCGAGCAAGCGCTGTCGCAACCGCTCGAGACGCTCGGTTACGCGTTCGAGCCCGGCATCGTCGATTCGATGCTCGACACGCTCGAGGCGACGCCCGGCCCGCTACCGCTGTTGCAGTTCACCGCGGCGAAGCTGTGGGAGACCCGCGATCGCCAGCAGCGCAGGCTGACCCAGGAGAGTTACCGCGCGATCGGTGGCGTCGCCGGCGCACTCGCGACCTATGCCGACGAAGTGATCGCGGGCTTCGCCGCGAACGATCAGAAGCTCGTCCGCGCGATCTTCCAGCGCCTCGTCACCCCGGAGCGGACGCGCGCGATCGTCGACGCGGCCGATCTGCGCGAGCTCGGCGGCGATACCGATCGGATCCTCGGCCTCTTGGTCGCGTCGCGCTTGGTCGTCGTTCATTCGACGGCCGTCGAGCTCGTTCACGAATCGCTGATCAAGTCGTGGCCCGCGCTGCGCCGCTGGCTCGACGAGAATCAAGAAGACGCGAGCTTCCTCGCCCAGGTCCGCGCGGCCGCACAGCAATGGGATGCGAAGGGCCGCGCCGAGGGCCTCTTGTGGCGCAACGAGGCGATGGAAGAAGCGCGGCTATGGCGCGCGCGCTCGACCCGCGAGCTGCCGCCGAAAGAAGAAGCATTTCTCGCCGCCGTGTTCGCGCTCGCGACCCGCGCCCAGCGGACGCGCCGGCGGATCCTCGTCGGTGCGTTCGCGTTCCTGGTCGCGCTCGTCGCGGTCGGCGCGGTCGCGCTGATCCAGATCCGCGATGCCGAGCACCGCGCGAACGACCAGGCCGCGAAGCTCGCGCAATCGATCGACGTGATCCAGACGGCGCAGAACGCGCGCGAGGCCGAACACGCGAAAGCCGAGCGCGCCGAGAAGGATCGGCGCGAAGCGGCCGAGGCCGCGCAGGCCGCGATCCAGAAGGAGCTCGACAAGGCGCAAGAAGTGATCGCGCTCCAGGCCCAGACCCGCGAGCTCAAGAAGGAGAACCAGCAGGTTCGCCAGAGCGCCGATCGCGAGCGTCAGGAGAAGCAGCTCGCCGCGGCCAAGGCGGCAGAGCTCGAGCGCGAGAAGCAGAAGAAGATCGACGAGCAGAAGAAGCGCGCCGGTCAGATCTCGACCGGCGGCCTCAAGTAGCGAACACCGGCGCGACCGCCTGCAGTGCGTTCGCGACCGCGGCACCGCCCGCGTAGAACAGCGTCTGTAGGATCGTCTCGATGATCTCTTCGCGAGTCGCGCCGACAGCGAGCGCACCTTGGGTGTGCGCGACGAGCTGCGGTTGTGCGTGGCCGAGCGTCACGCACGCGGCGATCGTGACGAGCTGGCGGGTCTTCAGATCGAGGCCGGGTCGCGCCATGATGCCGCCCATCGCCCACTCGATCGACATCGTCGCGAAGTCCGGGCAGATGTCGCGCTGCGCGGCGACGAGCGCTTCGCCGGCGTGGCCGCCGTGGATCTGCTGGAGCAGCGCGAGGCCGCGGTCGTAAGCGGCGCTCACGCGAGCACCGCCTGTTCGAGCTCGCTACGGAGCGCGCCGGTCATGCCTTCGAACGCGGTGTTCGTGAGCAGCACCGAGCTCGTGTGCGTTGCGAAGTCGATGAACCAGCTGGCGCCGTACGCGCCGCCCCAGCGCACCGATCCGGTTGCGAGCGGGGTGCCGGCGGCGACCGGATCGCGAACGACCGCTGCGCCGTAGCCGTAGCCGACGCCCGGTCCGAGTAGCTCGGAGGTGAGCGGCGCGATCTGGTCGCGCACCATCTCGCCGATGAGTGAGGGCGAGATACCGCGAACCTCGCGCGTGCGCAGTGCTTCGAGGAACCGCGCGAAGTCTGCGGCGGTGCCGACCATCCCGGCGCCGCCCGAAGGATACGAGCGTGGGTCGAGCGCGCGGCTCGGTGCGAACGAGACGGCGAATGGTGGGAACGGAACCGGGACACCGTCCTCGATCCGCTTCGGCGGTGGACCATCGCAGTACGGCGTCGCGAGGTTGCCGCGCGGCGCGAACGATAGCGTCGGTAGATCGAGCACGCCGGTGACGTGGCGCTCGATCACGTCGGGCAACGGGGCATCGGTGGCGCGCTCGAGCACTGCACCGAGCACGTCGGTCGATAGCGAGTAGTTGAATGCACTGCCGGGGGCGCACTGGAGCGGCACGGCCGCGAGCCGCTGGAGATTCTCGGCGAGCGATAGCCCTGGTTGATCGAGTCCATCGGAGACCCGCGCGCGATGCAGCGGTCCATCGGTCGCTTCGAGGAACGAATATCCGAGGCCGCTCGTGTGCGTGAGGAGTTGGCGAATCGTGATGGTCGCGGCTTCGCCGACGAACCGCGGCCGGAACTCCGGCAACCACTTCATCACCGGTTGGTCGAGCGCGAGGACGCCGCGATCGATCAGCGCGAGCGCTGCGACCGAGGTGATCGGCTTGGTCAGCGACGCGAGCCGATGCGGCGTCGCGAGCGTCATCTCACGGCCGGCTTCGCGATCGGCGAGACCGACCGCGCGGTGATAGACGAGCTCGCCTCGGCGATGCACCGCCGCGACGGCTCCGACGATACGCTGCTGGGCAACGGCGGTTTCGAGGACCTGATCGATGCGATTCGACATGCGACGAGTCTGCGGACGCGCGAGCGAGCGCAGTAGTCCGATCGCGGTCACGGCACTCTTGCCTGGCAGTCAACAATCGCCCAGGCTGGAGTCATGGATAGCTTCGCCGAGATCGGGGTGTTCACCCGCGTCGTCGATGCGCACAGCTTCACGAGCGCGGCACGCTCACTCGGGTTGACCCCTTCGGGCGTCAGCCGCGCGATCTCGCGGCTCGAGCGCCGGCTCGGCGTGCGTCTGCTCCAGCGGACCACCCGCAGCTTGTCTCTGACCGACGACGGCGCGGCGTACTACGAGCGCTGCAAGAAGATCTTGGTCGAGCTCGAGGATGCCGAGAGCGTGCTCGCGCGCTCGCGCACCGTGCCGCGCGGACGCCTGCGGGTCGATGCGCCGACGATCCTCGCGCGCTTCGTGATCGCGCCGGCGCTGCCGAGCTTCTTCGCGGAGCATCCCGAGCTCGCGCTCGACCTCAGCGTCCGCGACCAGGTGATCGATCCGACCGCCGAGGGCATCGATGTCACGCTGCGGATGGCGCCGCTGCGCGACAGCGAGCTCGTGTCGCGCAACTTGGGCGCGATGCGGATGGTGTTCGCCGGCTCCCCTCGCTACTTCGCGAAGCGCGGCCGGCCCACGCATCCCGATGATCTTCGCGCCCACTCGACGCTGTGCTTTCTCGCGGGCAACACCACGCTGCCGTGGCGGTTCAAGCACGATCGCGAGCTCGCGTTGCAGGGTCGCCTCCACACCAACAACGTCGACGCCCAGCGCCAGGCCGCGCTCGCCGGGCTCGGCATGATCCACGTCTACGCGTTCCACATCGCCGACGAGCTCGCGAAGGGCCGACTCGTGACCGTGCTCGAGGATCACGAACGGCCGCCGCTCCCGGTCTACGCGCTGTACGCGAAGCAGCGCACGGCGACACCGAAGGTCCGCGTGTTCCTCGAGTGGATCGAACAGCGGATCCGCGCCGCTTCGGCGTGACGAATTCGTGCGACAAGCAGGCTGCGAAAGGCTCGCTATGGTGATGAAGGTTCTGGCGCTCGCGTTCGTCGTCGCTTGCGGATCGCACGGCGATTCGAACGCGGGAGGTGCGAAGCGAGATGCGGCGCCCGCTCCGGCTCCTCCGGTCGCGAAGCTCGCGGGCAACGTCGCCGTCGAGCAGAGCCAGCCGCTGTATCCGACGGCGGCGGCAGCACGGGCGCACGCGAAGGATCCGATCGTCGCGGCAGAGCCGATCGCGCTGAAGGTCATCGCCGATCACGGCGACGTGATCGAGGTGACGACCGAGCCGGCGCAGGACTGCCTCCGCGATCCGTATCGGGGTCGCGGCTACGCGCTCTCGGTGTTCGTGCCGCGCGCGGTGTTGATCCCTCGCGCCGCCGCACCGACGACGGCGACGTACCCCGATGGCACCGCCGTGACCGTCGACCGCGGCGCGCTTGTCAGTCGCCAACCGAGCGCGTGGCGCGACGAGGTGCTCGCGGCAACCCCGCTGGCTCCGGCGCGGACGACGCTCGCCGTTCCACCCGCGGACGTCGCCGCAGAGCTCCCGCGAGCGACCGGCGAGAAGATGGTCTGCGATCAGGCGCCGGAGCCGGTCTCGAAGTGGCTCGCGCGCAAGCGCAAGGCGCACCACCCAGCGCCCGCTCGGCGAGCGCCGAGCCGTAGCGATAGCGCCTCGAGCCTCGCCGACGCACTCGCGGACATGGGTGGCGACAGCGACGCGGCGCTCGAGCACGACGCGCCATCGTGCGGCCTCGTCGACGGCGCGGCGAAGCTGACGGTCGGCGGTCACACCGTGCCGCGGCCGCGCGACGCCGGTGGAGAAGAGGTCTACGCGACGCCGGCCGGCGCGCGCGTGGACGTCTATCTACAATGTGCGCGTGTCCGGTTGAGCACGGATCCTCAGAGCATCGGCGTGCCGAGCGGAGGGGGCGGGTTGCTCGAGGGCGGACGCCGCGAGTGGACGATGCACGCCGGCAAGGTCGTGTGGCCCGATGGAACACCGGCCGGCACGTTCACCGAATCGAAGGACTACTTCGAGCGCGACGTCGAAGCTCGCGGCGACCTGCTGTGCGTCCACGTCGACGGCGTCGCCGAGAAGGTCTGCCACCACAAGGCCGACGCGAAGCGAAACTAGAACCGGCCAGAGTACGCGAGGCCGACGCGATCGTTGCCGACGACCGGCGTCACGAGGTGCGGTTGGTTGAGGATCACCATCACGAACCCGGTCGCAGCGATCGCGCCGCCCGCGACGAACAAGCTGATCGCGGCGGTCTCCTGGGCGTCGGCGTGCGACTTGAGATCCATCACGTGCTGCGCGGCGGGCGTGCCGGCGATGCAGCCGCGCGGGCAATCGGTCGTGACCGTGGCGTCGTACGTATCGAGGCTCGAGCGCGCGGCGAGAAAGACCGGCGCGCCGATCGCGGCGACCACGCCACCGCCGCCGAGCACCGACCACGGGATCCACCGGCTCCACTTGCGGTGCAGGGTCCGCGCGACCGCGACCGGCTTCAGCTCGATCTTGATCGTGACGTGGTCACCGGGGTTGAGGCGGATCGCGCGGGTCTCGGTCTGGTACTTCGGCTTCTCCACCACGATCTGGTGATCGCCGGTCAGCACGCGCTGCCCAGCACCATCGAGCGGCTTGCCATCGAGGCTGACCGACGCGCCGGGCTCGGACTGAACCTCGATCTCGGCGACCCGGGCCGCGAGCAGCTTCTGATTCATCTGGGCCTGGCGCCACAGATCGGGGCCGAGCGGAGCCGCGCCGAACCGCATCGCGTGCTCGAGGTTGTCGAGCGCCTCGACCGGCCGGTCGAGATTGATGAGGCAAACGGAGATGTTGTAGCGGATCGCGGGGTGGTCCCAGAGCGCGAGCGCCCGGGTATAGGTCGCGAGCGCATCCTTATAGTCGGCGTCGCCGAACGCCTTCGCGCCATCGTTATAGAGATCGAGCGCCGCTTTCTGATTTTCGGCGCTAACTCCCGCGGCCCACGGCTTGTCATCCGCGCGCGCAGGCGCGGCGATCAGCGCGAGAAGTAAGCAGATCAGTGCGGCCCTCACGCCTGGATCTAATCAGGGATCGTATACGTGGCGCAATGTCGCAGCTGCCGTCGAGAAAGCTGCGGCATCCCACGGTTGACACGATGAATGGCCGAGACTATAAGACCCGCGCCAAGCCCTGAATTTTCGATAGGTTGCCATGCATCAGGACTTTGTTTCGCTCGCCTCCCACCCGTTGATCGATATCGATCTGACGGTTGTCATTCAGTTCGCGCTCTTCCTGATCATGTTTGCGATCGGAAACGCGTTCTTGTTCCAGCCTTATCTGAAGCTGCGTGAGCGGCGGAAGCAGGGCATCGACGGCGCTCGTGCCGAGGCGGAGAAGATGTCGACGCAAGCCGACACCGAGCTCGCCGACTACGAGAAGAAGCTCGCCGCCGCGCGTAGCCGCGCGAACGAAGAGGGCCGCAAGGTCCGCGCGGAAGCCGCCGCGCACGAGAAGACCGTGACCGACGCGTCGCGCGCTGATGCGCAGAAGTCGATCGACGAGGCGACCGCGAAGATGCGCGCCGAGACCGATGCGGCTCGCCTCCAGCTCCTGCCGCAGGCGAACACGCTCGCGCGTCAGATCGCCTCGAAGCTGCTCGGCCGGGAGGTCGCGTAATGAAGAAGGTCCTTCTCGCACTGTGCTTGATGGCGGCCACTGCGTTCGCGCAGGCGGCCGACGAGCCGAAGAAGAAGTCGATCGACGACAACGCGGCCGGCATGGAGAACAGCGACAGCGCCGGTCACGAGCAGGAGAAGAAGGAAGCCGAGGAAGATCCGGATCCCTCGCAGCACTTCAACTTCGTCAACTTCTCGTACTCGGGCAAAGACGAGTACGGCGGCAAGTACGGTGACGGCACCGAGACGAACAAGGCGGGCGTGACGCTGCACGAGGAGGAGCCGATGTCTCCTCCGTTCGTGTTCATGCTCGCGAACTTCGCGATCCTGGTGTGGATCCTGTGGAAGTACCTGCGTCCCGCCGGCCATCAGGTCGCGCGCGAGCGCCACGATGCGATCAAGAACGCGCTCGACGAGGCCGCGAAGCTCCGCGATGAAGCGAAGGCGAAGCTGGCCGAGTACGACGCGAAGGTGAAGGGTCTCGACGACGAGATCAAGAAGCTCGTCGACGGCATCCGCGCGGACGCCGAGGCCGACAAGGCCCGGATCCTCGAGCAGGCGCAGGCCCAGTCCGCGCAGCTCAAGAAGGAAGCCGAGCAGCGGATCGCGGCCGAGATCGAGCTCGCCCGCACCGCGCTGACCAAGGAAGTCACGCTGGCCGCGTCGCAGGCGGCCGAGAAGCTCCTCAAGGAGAAGGTCACCGCTGACGATCAGCGCGGCCTCGTCACCACGTTCATCAAGAACGTAGAAGCGCAGAGGGCATCGTGATCACCGGCTCGCTGTCTCGCCGCTACGCGAAGGCCATCTTCGAGATCGGCTCGGAGCAGGGCGGTCTCGACAAGCTCGGCGCCGACATCCGCTCGCTCGCGAAGGCGATGAAGGAATCGGCCGAGCTCCAGTCGACGCTGACCTCGCCGGCGATTCGCCGCCAGGATCGCCGCAAGGTGATCGACGCGCTGCTCCAGCAAATCGGCGTCGTCTCGACGATGCGCAACCTCGTCTACTTGCTGCTCGACAGCGAGCGCATGTCGTCCTTGCCCGGCATCTCGCGCGAGCTCGACGCGATGATCGAGGCCAAGGCCGGCCGCGTCACCGCCGAAGTCACGTCCGCGAAGCCGCTCGATCCGACGCAGCTCTCGCAGATCACCGCCGCGCTCGAGAAGCTCTCGGGCAAGAAGGTCACCATCACCAAGCGCGAAGACCCCGAGCTGCTCGGTGGTGTCGTCGCCAAGGTCGGCGACACCGTCTACGACGGCTCCCTCCGCACCCAGCTCCGCACGATTCGCGACGAGCTTTCTAAGTAAGGAAACTCCCATGGACATCCGCGCCGCAGAAATCAGCGACATCATCCGCAAGCAGATCGAGAACTACGACAAGAAGGTCTCGGTCACCGAAACTGGCTCCGTACTCACGTGCGGTGACGGTATCGCGCGCGTGTACGGCCTCTCGGGTGCACTCGCCGGTGAGCTCCTCGACTTCGAGGGCGCTGGCGGCTCGAAGGTCCAGGGCATGGTGCTCAACCTCGAAGAGGACAACGTCGGCGTTGCTCTCCTCGGTAACTACGAAGCGATCCGCGAAGGCGACACCGTCCGCCGCACCGGCCGCATCGTCGAAGTGACGGTCGGCGAGGAGCTCCTCGGCCGCGTCGTCAACGCGATGGGCACGCCGATCGACGGCGGCAAGGCGCTGACCGGCACCCACAAGCGCCAGGTCGAGATCAAGGCGCCGGGCATCATCTCCCGCAAGTCGGTCCACGAGCCGATGCAGACCGGCATGAAGGCCGTCGACTCGATGATCCCGATCGGCCGCGGCCAGCGCGAGCTCATCATCGGCGACCGCGGCACCGGTAAGACGGCGATCGCGATCGACACGATCATCAATCAGAAGGGGCAGAACATGTTCTGCTTCTACGTCGCGATCGGTCAGAAGCAGTCGACCGTCGCCTCCGTCGTCGACCGCCTCCACAAGGCCGGCGCGATGGAGTACACGACGGTGATCGTCGCCGGTGCTTCGGAGCCGGCTCCGCTCCAGTTCATCGCGCCGTACACCGGCGTCACGATGGCCGAGTACTTCCGCGACAGCGGCCGCCACGCGCTCATCGTTTACGATGATCTGTCGAAGCAGGCCGTCGCGTACCGCCAGCTCTCGCTGCTCCTCCGCCGCCCGCCGGGCCGCGAGGCGTATCCGGGCGACGTGTTCTACATCCACTCGCGCCTCCTCGAGCGCGCGGCGAAGTTGTCGGACGACAAGGGCGCGGGCTCGCTGACGGCGCTGCCGATCATCGAGACCCAGGCCGGCGACGTCTCGGCGTACATCCCGACGAACGTCATCTCGATCACCGACGGCCAGATCTTCCTCGAGGGCGACTTGTTCTACCAGGGCGTTCGTCCCGCGGTGAACGTCGGCATCTCGGTGTCGCGCGTCGGTGGTGCCGCGCAGACCAAGGCGATGAAGAAGATCGCCGGTCGCCTCCGCCTCGAGCTCGCGAGCTACCGCGAGAAGGCGGCGTTCGCGCAGTTCGGCTCCGACCTCGACAAGGCGACCCAGGCGCAGCTCGCGCGCGGCGTCCGCATGGTCGAGCTCCTGAAGCAGGGCCAGTACGAGCCGATGCCGATGGAGGAGCAGGTCGTCATCATCTACGCCGGCACGAACGGCTTCGTCGACGACTACCCGGTGGACGTCCTGCAGCGCTACGAGCGCGAGCTGATGTCGTTCATCAAGGGCCGCAAGGCGAGCCTGCTCGCCGAGCTGAAGACGAACGGCAAGCTCGAGGGCGATGTCGAGAAGCAGCTGCGCGACGCGCTGACCGAGTTCGCGAAGCAGTTCTCGGTCGAAGAGAAGAAGTAAAAAAATGCCGAGCCTGAAGGCAATCCGCAAACGGATCGTGAGCGTGAAGAACACGCGCAAGATCACGTCTGCCCTCAAGCTGGTCGCCGCGGCAAAGCTGCGTCGCTCGCAGGACGCGATCATCGCGGCGCGCCCGTATTCGCAGGCGCTCGCGACGGTCGTCAGCGAGCTCGCCGGCGTCGCCGGTAAGGACGCGCACCCGCTGTTCGAGGAGCGCGAGCTCAAGAACGCGGCCGTCGTCGTCGTGACCTCGGACCGCGGCCTCGCGGGCGCGTTCAACTCGAACGTGATCCGCGCCGTCGAGCGGTTCGCCGCGAACGAGCTGAGCGAGGCGAGCGAAGTCTCGCTCCGCATCATCGGCCGCAAGGCGAACCAGCACTTCGCGCGCCGCAACGCGCGGATCTCGAGCTTCGATCTCGCGCCGCAGAACGGCGAGACCGGACTCGCGATCGCCGGTGAGACCGCGACCCGCGTGATCGCGGACTTCATGGAAGGCAAGGTCGACCGCGTCTTCCTCGCGTACAACGAGTTCAAGAACGCGGGCTCGCAGGTCGTTCGCGTCGTCCAGATCCTGCCCGTTCACCCCGGCGAGAAATCGACGGAGCTGACGGTCAAGGATTCGCACGCCGCTGCGACCACGCAGACCGACTACATCTACGAGCCCGGAAAGCAGGAATTGCTGTCGCGGCTCGTTCCGCTCTACGTCCAGAACCAGATCTTCCGCTCGACGCTCGAGTCGATCGCATCCTTCTTCGGCGCCCAGATGATGGCGATGGAGAACGCGACGAAGAGCGCCGGCGACATGATCAAGCGCTACACGCTTCAGTACAACCGCGCTCGTCAGGCGGCGATCACGAAGGAGCTCGCCGAGATCGTCGGCGGCGCCGAGGCTTTGAAAGGGTAAGTATTTATGGCAACGACTGATTACTCCCCCAACTCGATGGGCCGCGTGGTCCAGGTCATCGGCCCCGTCGTCGACGTCGCGTTCGATTCGGCCGAGCTGCCCGAGATCAACACGGCACTCCTCCTCACGAACAAGGCGATCGACGGTCGCACCGACAACCTCACGGTCGAAGTCGCCCAGCACCTCGGCGAGCACACCGTGCGCTGCGTCGCGATGGACACGACGGACGGTCTCGTCCGCGGCCAGTCGGTGAAGAACACCGGCGCCGCGATCACGATGCCGGTCGGACCCGAAGTCCTCGGCCGCATCCTCAACGTCGTCGGCGAGCCTGTCGACGAGGCCGGCCCGGTCACCTCGAAGGCGCGGTTGCCGATCCACCGCTCGGCGCCGAAGTTCACCGACCAGTCGGTGAACGTCGAGATGTTCGAGACGGGCATCAAGGTCATCGACCTCCTCGCTCCGTACCGCCGCGGCGGCAAGATCGGCCTGTTCGGTGGCGCCGGCGTCGGCAAGACCGTGCTCATCCAGGAGCTGATCAACAACGTCGCGAAGAAGTCGGGCTCCTACTCGGTGTTCGCCGGTGTCGGCGAGCGTACCCGCGAAGGTAACGACCTCTTCCACGAGCTCAAGGACGCGAAGCTGTTCGACGGTAGCTCGGTCCTCTCGAAGACCGCGCTGATCTTCGGCCAGATGAACGAGCCGCCCGGCGCGCGCGCTCGCGTCGCGATTTCCGCGCTCACCGTCGCGGAGTACTTCCGCGATGTCATGAAGCAGGACCTCCTGCTGTTCGTCGACAACATCTTCCGGTTCACCCAGGCGGGTTCGGAAGTGTCGGCGCTCCTCGGCCGCATCCCGAGCGCCGTCGGTTATCAGCCGACGCTGTCGACCGAGATGGGTGGTCTCCAGGAGCGCATCACCTCGACGAAGGACGGCTCGATCACCTCGGTGCAGGCGATTTACGTCCCCGCCGACGACTTGACCGACCCGGCGCCGGCGACGGCGTTCGCCCACCTCGACGCGACGACGGTGCTCAACCGCGCGATCACGGAGAAGGGCATCTACCCGGCCGTCGACCCGCTCGACTCGACGTCGTCGATTCTCACGCCGGCCGTCGTCGGCGAGCGCCACTACAAGGTCGCCCGCGAAGTCCAGCGCATCCTCCAGAAGTACAAGGACCTCCAGGACATCATCGCGATTCTCGGCATGGACGAGCTCAGCGAAGATGACAAGGTCACCGTCGCTCGCGCCCGCAAGATCGAGAAGTTCTTCGGTCAGCCGTTCCACGTCGCCGAGACGTTCACGGGCCTGAAGGGCGTGTTCTGCTCGCGCGAGGACACGGTCCGCTCGTTCGAGGAGATCCTCGCCGGTAAGTGCGACGACCTGCCCGAGCAGGCGTTCGAGATGACCGGCACGATCGACGACGTGCGCGCGAAGGCCGCCGAGCTCGCGAAGCGGGGCTAACCATGGCACTGCCGACCTTCCTCGCGGTGAACCTCGTCACGCCTCGCGGCGTGATCGCGCACACCGACACCGATAGCCTCCAGGCTCCCGGTGACCTCGGCGAGTTCGAGCTGTTGCCGGGACACGTCCCGATGCTGACGGCGCTGCGCGCTGGCGTGCTGACGATCGGTACGAAGGCGCGCGCGCGCTACGCGGTCTCGACGGGTTACCTCCGGATCGATCCGGAAGGCGCCGTCCAGATCCTCGTCGAGCGTGCGAAGCCGGTCGCCGAGATCGATCAGGCGGCCGCGCAGTCCGAGCTGAAGACCGCCGAAGCCGAGCTCGCGAAGTGGGGCGACAAGCCGCACGATGGCGACTGGCAGAACCTCGAAGCTCGCGCCGCGTTCGCGCGCGCGCAGCTCGACGCCGTCGCTCACTAGAAGTCGAGCAGCGATAGCGCGACGAGCCTACGATGGTCGTGGAAAGCGGCCGCGTAGCGCTCGAACACGTCGTTCGCGCGCTTCGCGTTCGCGGCATCGCCCGCGAGCTCGAACATCGCTCGGCGCTCCGCGTAGTACTGCGCGGTGCCGAACGGAAACCGATAGTCGACGATCTGGTTCGACGCCGGCATGAACGGCAGCGCGCGCACGAGCTCGTCGCGGTGGGTCTTCACCATCGGCAGCACGGCGATCAGGTCGATCGGATGTAGCGACGGATCGTCGAGCAAGTCCTTCACGAGTGCGGCTGCGTCGCCGTGCTGGGCGTCGGTGAGCGCGTGCTGCATCTCCGTCGTCATCACGAGGCCCTTGTTGCCGAGCGGATCGCCGTGGCGAAGCGCGAGGTGCGGCGTCAGGAACGACCACAGGCTCGCGAGCGACATGTCGAGCTCCGGATCGTCGCGGACGAGCGGCTTCGGCACGTCGAGCGGCGTCTTCGCCGTGTAGAGGTCGATCGCCGGATGCAGGAGGCCGGCGTACTGAGCGTCGTAACCGGCCCGCTCGTCGTGCGCGAGCTCGAGCGCGCGATCCGCGAAGCGGTGCGCGGCCGCGAAGTCGCGCGACCAGACCGCGATCGCGAGCCGATGGGTCGCGTCGTCGAACCGCATCTCGAGATCGCCGGTCTCCGGGATCGGTGGCGCGAGGCGGGTCGCCCAGATGATCGGCGCGTACGCCATGCCGAGCGAGTCCGAGCCCTGGAGCAGCATCGCCGGGATGCCGTCGTTCTTCATCATCCCGAGCCCTGCGAGCTGACGCTCGAGCTCGATCGTGCGCCAAGGCGTCTCGAGTCCGGGATGCGTACCGAGGATCTTCGCGGTCTCCTCGGGCGTGCCGACCTCCGCGAGCTCGGGCAAGCACTCCTCGCCGTGCGGGCCGGCGGCGAGCTCGCGCATGCGCGGCAGCGACGTCGCGTTCGCGCCGGCGTACGACTCCATCAGCGCCGCGAAGCACTGCCACGCGACGATCGACGACGCGATCCGATCGCGGCGATCCGGATCGGGCTCGGCCGGCTGGCTGCGCAGATCCGTCGCGCGCTGTTCGGCGTACGCAGCAGCAGCGTGCCAGGCGCCCGCGAGCACGAGCAGCTTGCCGCGGACCTCCGAGCGATAGCCGGTCATCTCGAACGGCACGATCGCCGCCTTGGCGAACTCGCCGAGCTGGAGCAGCGCGATCTGTTGCGCTTCGTAGTCACCGCAGCGCTTCGCTTCGGCGAGCGTGAGCTCGGGCCGTTCGAGCCGCTCGAGCCGAGCGACCGAGCCGTGGCAATCCTCGACGAGGTGCGAGAGCGCGATCCGCTCGTCGAGCGCCGCCTCGCTGGGAATCGGCTTGCGATCGAGCTGATCGAGCAACAGGCCGAGCGCGTCGTGCTGGCCCGGCATCGCGTTCGCCATCACGCACGCGTTGCGATTCGTGAGCTCGAGATCGACGCCGGCGCGGCACGTCTCGCGCCACGATTCTCCGCACAGCCCGAGCGCTCGGTAGCCGACGAAGCCGGTCACGCCGATCACGATTGCGAGCATCGCGACGCTCGGCCGTACGAGCTTTGTTGCCGGCGTGCGCGCCGCGATCTGGATCGATCCGCGCAGGACGCGACGGGTCGCGTTCTCGCGATAGTCGGTCGCCTGATCGCCGGCCTCGCGGACCAGCGTGCCCTTCGCGATCACCTCGTCGCCCGCGCAGACCTCGTGCAACACGGCGGTCGCGATCGGCAGATCGCCGGTCGCGATCTGCGAGGGAGTACCCGCGGGAACACCGCGCCGCTTCGCCGCGACACGAGCACCGGCGGCGACGCGAAGCTCTCCGTCGAGGACGACATCGCCGTCGGCGGTCGCGATCACGAGGTCGCCGGCATGACAGCTCGGTTGGGTCGAAGCGCCGAGCGTCGGCGTCACGTACAGCGTGCTCGCGGTGCCGCCGCGCAGCGTGCCGCGGATGACGCCTTCGTCGCTGGTATCGAGGTCGCGCGCGGCCATCCGGTTCGCCGCACGCACGAGCGCGTAGCGAACTGCGAAGAACACGACGAGCCAGAACCCGACAAACGCGCCGAGGATGGCCTTCCAGATCAGCGCGGCGTGAACGACCAGGAAAGGCAGTTGCACCTGGCGAGCGTAACACCCGAGGCGCAGGTGAAATTGCGCTAACGATCGGCACGGACCGCGGCGCCCCAGCGAGCGTGCAGCGCGGCTCTCATGTCGTCGGAGAGCTGGTTTCCCGAGAGCTGGAGGTCGGTCAAGCCCGCGAGATAAGGCGAGTCGAGGAGCGCACGTGCACCGTCGTCCCCGAGCTTGCACTCGAGCAAGTTGAGGCTGCGCAAGCCCGCGGCGTGCGCAGACCGTGCGATAGCGCGCGCTCCATCCGGACCGAACGGGATCTGGCGCAACCACAGCGAGGACAACGTCGCGAGCCGTGGCGATTCGGCGAGTGCCTCGATCCCTGCATGCGTGACGTCGCGATTGAACGTGAGCTCGAGCAGCTCGAGCGCCGGCATGCCGGTGCCGGTCGCGAACGCGCGCAGCCCCGCGTCGGTGATGCCGGCGTTCTTGAGCGAGAGGTAGTGCAACCCGCCGAGGTGCGGCGAGCTCGCGAGTGCGGTGAGCCCGTCGTCGGCGATGCCGTTGAAGTCGAGGATCAGCCGGCGGAGCTGCGCGAAGTTTGCGGACTCCGCGATCGCGATCGCGCCGCGCGTACCGATCCGATTCGGGTTGTACGAGCCCGAGCCGAAGTCGAGGTGGTGGAGATGGGTCAGCGTCGTCGAGGTCGCGAGTGCACGCGCGGAGGCTTCGCCACAGCTGACGTTGAGGATCGCGAGGTCTCGCAACGCGGGCAGTGACGCGCGCGCGAGTGCGACGACACCGGCGTCGCCCATCTCGCCTTGCCAGTCGCCGCGCAGCGCGAGAAATTCGAGGCGCGGGAGGTGAGCGGCGGCGATCGCCTCACCTGCATAGACCTGACAATCGGGATCTGCGATGTGGAGGCCGCGCAGGTTCGCGAGGTACGGAGAGCCGAGTAACGCCGCGAGCCCTTCGCCGCCCCAGCGCAACCCGGTCGCGAGCAGCTCGACGCGCGCGAGCCGAGGATCCGCGGCGAGCTCGCGCGCGACGGCGAGGCGCGATGTCGGCTCGTCGTCGTCGTCGCGCTGTGCGACGAACCCGAGGTCGCGGATCGGCGCGCGATCGAGTACGTCGAGGAGGCCCCGGGCGTGGCCGTCGACGGCAGCACACGCCGCGTACGCGAGGCCTCGCCGAAACGCGACGTTGCTGACGCCTTCGCCGAGCTCGGCGATCCAGGTGTTCGCATGCGCGTCGAGCAACGCCTTCGCGCGCGTCTCGAGCTCGCCGCGCTCGCTCGCGATCGCCTTCGCGAGCTGGAGATGCACGGCGATCAGCTCGCCCTGCGGATTGCCCTGCTGCTGGAGCCAGTCGGCATAGACCAGGCGACGGGCGTCGTCGTCGGGATGGTCGATCACCGCGCGAAGCAGATCAGGCCCGGACACCGCCTGTAAGCATGTCAGGTCGCGGTCGCGAGCGCGAGTGCGGTGAGCGTGCGAGGATCCGCGAGCGCGCGATCGTAGCGGCGGAAGATTTCGGCCCAGCGCGCGGCTCCCGCCCGATCGCCCGCGAGCTCGAGCACCGTGCGACGCGTGAACGCACGCGTTGCACCGACGAACGGAAACCCGTGGACACCGAGTGGATCGCGTGCCGGGATCATCGCGCGGATCGCGTCGACGAGCTCCGCGCGGCCGCGGGTGATCCGCGGGAGCACCGCGATCACGTCGAGGTCGCGCAGCTCGTGATCGTCGGCGAGCCGAGCAGCGAGTGGACGACCGTCGCCGAGGAGCTGGGCGTCGTCGAGCGCCGCGCGGGTCCGCGAATCGAGGTTCTGCGCGTACTGCAGGCCATCGCGCAAGAACACGTGGGCGAGCTGGTGCCACCACGCTTCGTGGGCGTCGTCGGCAGCCGGGAGATCGTGCGCGATATCGGTCGACGCGGTGAACAGCGACAGTTGGCGGACGAGCGGCGCCCGCTCCCTGATCTCTGCGTAGTAGTAGCGGCGTGCGTGCTCGTCGTTCGCGGCAGCGTCCTGCAGCGCGCCCGCGAGGTCGCCGGTCATCGCGCGGTGGATCGCTCGCGCATCGAGGATGGCGAGCGTGTCGGCATCCTCGCTGCCGTAGATCCTCGCGTATGCCGCGGCCCAGAACTGGTGGCCCCAGGTGGCGACGGCGTCGTCATCGAGCGCTGCGAGTGTCGTGTAGATCTCTTCGCTGCGCCACATCGACGCCGCATGGCTGTAGTCGTTCCACGGGTCGGCCGGGCGGTCGCGCAGGCTGGCTTCGTAGTCGCAGTAGCGCTCCGGCAACCAGTACTGGGGAATCGCGCGATCGGCCGAGGTCGCCGGATAGCCATTCAGCCAGCTCGCGGCGGTGGCATCGCCGCCCCAGGCGCGAAGCAGGTCGGCGCGACAGCGCAGCAGGCGGCGGCGTACGTCGCTGTGCTCCTTGCGCGCGGCATGGTCGAGCTCGGTTCCGGCGGCCAGCCATTCGTGCGCGAGGATCAGCAACTGCAGGCGCGGCACCTTCGGGTTCGCGGGGGCGAATATCGCGGCCTCTTCGAACCGGCCGAGCTGGGCAAGCGCGAGCTGCTGCTCGACGGGGGAATTGCAGCGCTCCGCCATCACGAGCAGCTCTTCCCAC
>Ga0207687_10000082_pt1 | contig 69874 bp, 50 predicted proteins | sample KBSM54metaG_FD_184399 | JGI IMG/M metagenome (GOLD analysis project Ga0207687, IMG submission 184399) | Miscanthus rhizosphere microbial communities from Kellogg Biological Station, Michigan, USA - KBS M5-4 metaG (SPAdes) (version 2) | ecosystem: Host-associated > Plants > Roots > Rhizosphere >...
CGCGAGCGCGAGGATGCTCGACAGGTGGCGATCGCGCGGCAGCTCGGCGAGCGGGCGATCGAGCGGGACGACCCGAACGAGCGAGCTGCCGTACGCGACGACGACCTCGTCGGTCCCGAGCGGCGTGACGAGCGATGCGAGCGAGCCGCCGAACCCGAGATCGATCGGCGGGTGCTCGTGCGCGGCGCCCGCGCCGCCCCAGACGACATCGAGCTCGGAGCCGTTCTTCACGACCAGCCACGGCCCGACCTCGCACGGCCCGATGCCGGTCGCGAGGATCTCGCCGGTGCGATCGGCGCCGATCCGCCAGCGCCGCACGATGCCGGAGGCGGTCACGTAGAGCGCGCGCCCGTCGCGCGACCACGCCGCGGTCGTGCCGATCGGGCCTTCGATCGTGGCCGACCCGGTATCGACGACGATCCGATCCTCGCGCACGCATGCGACGCGGTTGCCATCGGGCGACAGCCGGAGCGGATGATCGCAGCTCGCGCGCACGAGCTTCGCGGCGCCCTCGCCGTTCCATTCCCAGATCCCGTGCGGCGCGGCCCACCGCACCGTCGCGCCGACCGCGACAGCATCGCGGACGTCGACCGGCGGCGCGCCGACCGGCACGAGCGCAGCGCCGTCGATCGCGAACGGCGATCCGCGGATGACGCCGACGATCCGCCCCGAGGGCAAGCAGGCGACTGCACTGCCGAGCGGCTTCAGGGTCGGTGGCACCGTCGCGACGGTCGTCACCGCGCCATCGCGCGCGATCGCGACGACCCGGCCATACGCGGTGACCACGATCGCGACGCCGCGCGGCTCGCACCACGTCGACGTCATCACCATCGACGCGAGTTGATCCGGCGCCGCCGCCTCGTGCGCGACCGGCGCGAGATCGGGGCTCGCGCCGCGCGGCAGCTTTACGATCGCCGGCAGCGTGAACTCGTGCGATACGGGCGCTGGGGCAGCCGACGGCGTCCGATGCGTCCACGCGAACGCGCCTGCACCGAGCGCGGCGACCGCGAGCGCACTCGCCGCGATCGCTATGCGCGCGCGCCGCGCGGGCGGAGGCTGGAGCTCGGCGAGCAGCGCCTGCATCGTCGGGAACCGCTCGGCCGGCGTCGAGGCCAGGCCGCGGACGAGCGCCGCGCGGATCCGCTCCGGCACGGCGCCGGGCGCGGGCGGCGGCGTGAGCTTGCCGGCGATCGCGGAGGCCGCGAGCTCGTCGAGCGTCGTGCCCGCGAACGGCCGGACGCCGTGGACCGCGGCGTACAGCGCGACGCAGAAGCTGAACTGATCCGTGCGCGGATCGACGGCCTCGCCGAGGTACTGCTCCGGCGCCATGTAGAACGGCGTGCCGAGCGCCGCGTTCGTCGCCGTGAGCGAGAGCGGCCGCGGCCCGGCGGCGCGCGGCGAGGCGCCGAGCTTCGCGACCCCGAAATCGGTGACCCGGACCCGGCCGTCGTCGCCGACGAGCACGTTCTCCGGTTTGAAGTCGCGGTGGACCAGACCCTGCCCGTGCGCCGCCGCGAGCCCGCGCCCCGCGGCATCGAACACCGCGAGGATCTCCGCGAGCGTCCGCTTCTGCTCGAGCCACGCGGTGAGCGTGACGCCCTCGACGTACTCCATCGCGACGAACACGCGATCGCCGAGCGTGCCGACGTCGTAGACCGCGACGACGTTCGGGTGCGACAGCCGCGCCATCGCCTGCGCCTCGCGCCGCAGCCGCTCCTGCATCGCGAGCTGCGCCTCTTCATCGCCGCTGCTCGCGCGCAACAGCTTGACCGCGACGGTGCGATCGAGCTCGGGGTCGCGCGCGGCGAACACGATGCCCATCCCGCCCGCGCCGAGCAGGCGGAGCACGAGGTAGCGCCCGACGTGCGCACCGGCAGCGACGTCGCCGCTGGCAACGGGCGCTCTCGCGACTCCAGGCACGGTCACCGCCTGTTGCGCGAGCGCGGACAGGAGCTCGCGGCAGACCGCACAATCCGCGGCGTGCGCCTCGATCCGGGCGCGCGCGGCTTGGTCCGCCCGACCTTCGATCAGCTCGACGACCGCATCGTCGTCGAGATGTGCCGCCGGTTCGCTCACGGGACCAGGACGAGCTTGCCCTTCACGTCGCGGCGCGCGAGGCGATCGAGCGCCTCGGCCGCGCGCTCGAACGGCAGCGTCGCGTCGATCGCAGGGCGCAACTTGCCCTCGGCGACCCACGCGAACAGCTGCTCGCAGTGCTTGCGGTTCTCGGCAGCGGACCGCATCGCGAACTGGCCCCAGAACACGCCGACGATCTGGCAGCCTTTCAAGAGCACGAGGTTGAGCGGAATCTTCGGAATGTCGCCGGCGGCGAAACCGATCACGAGATAGCGGCCCTGCCACGCGATGCCGCGCAGCGCGGGCTCGGCGAGGTTTCCGCCCACCGGGTCGTAGATCACGTCGACGCCGTTGCCACTGGTCAGCGCCTTGACCCGATCCTTCAGATCTTCTTTCGCGTAGTCGATCGTCTCGCTCGCGCCGTGCTCGCGACAGAACGCGAGCTTCTCCGGCGACGACGCCGCCGCGATCACGCGCGCACCGAGCAACGCGCCGAGCTCGACCGCGGCGATGCCGACGCCACCGGCGGCGCCGAGCACGAGCAGCGACTCGCCCTTCTGGATCGCCGCGCGATCGACGAGCGCGTGATACGTCGTCGCGTACGTGAGCAGCGTCGCGGCGCCGACCTCGAACGGTACGGCATCGGGCAGCTTCACGGTCGCGAGCTCCGGTGCGACGACCTGCTCCGCATACGCGCCGTAGAGCAGCGTGGTCGCGACGCGATCGCCGACCTTCAGCGAGGTCACGCCAGAGCCAACGGCCGAAACGACACCGGCCGCTTCACCACCCGGCGAGAACGGCGGCGTCGGTTTGAACTGGTACTTGCCCTGCGTGATCAGGATGTCGGGGAAGTTCACGCCGGCCGCTTTGACGTCGATCAAGACCTGGCCGCCCGCCGGCTTTGGCGAAGCGACCTCGTCGACGCGAAGACCCGAGGGACCGATGAGCTCGTGGACGCGAACGGCACGCATGCCGCGCATCGTACTTCACCAGGCGATCGCGGGAGGCGAGATGACGCCGTTCGCCGTCGCGTTGCCGATCATGATGTAGCCGGCACCACCACCACCGCCGCCGCCGCCGCCGTTCGCCTGCGCTTGCGTGTCGTCGTCGCCGTTTTGGGTCGCGCCGGCACCGCCGAGCGCACCCGCGCCGCCGCTGTTCGTCGTACCGAACCCGCCGAGCGCGCGCGAGCTGCTCGGCTGGCCGGTTTGGCCGCGCATGCCTTGCAACGCATCGCCGCCCTCGCCGCCGCCACCGCCGTTCGCGGCGAGGACACCACTGTTCACGAGCCGCGACGCTTCGATCACGATCGTGCCGCCGCCACCGCCGCCGCCGGCGCCACCATCCATGCTGCCGCCGTGGCCGCCGCCGCCGCCGGCATTGACGATGCCGTTCGCGGTGAGCGTCAGCGTGTTCGCGGTCGCGAGCAGGATCGCGCCACCGCCGTCGCCGGCCTGTCCACCGGTACCGCCACCGTTGCCATCACCACCCTTACCGCCGTCGCAGCCGCCGAGAATGCCGTCGTGCACGGGCGCGATATCGCCACCGCCCGCCCCGCCGGTCGCCATGTTCGTCGTGCTGCTCATCCCGTCGCCGCCCGACCCGAACAGGCCACCGCCACCGCCGCCGCCGCCGTGGCTGCTCTTCATGCCACCCGGCTGGCCGACCGTACCGACGCACTTCATGTCGGTGCGCGCTCCGGCGCCGGCGTCGGTCAGATCGACCTCGCCGTCGAGCGTGATGCCGTGCTCGGCCGCGATCCCGAACGCGTTCGTGCCGTGGACGCGGAGCTTGCCGGTCAGCGTCAGCGAGCTCGCGATCCAGATGTCGATCATCCCCTCGGGGGTGTTGATCGTGACGTGCGGCGGAGGCGTCGCGGCAACGCCGCTGATCGTGAACGCGTGCGACATCGTGTCGTAGTCAGCCGGGCCGGTGATCGCGAGGTCGGTGCCGCCCATCGCCATCGTGCAGGTGTCGAACAGCCTCGAGAATGTCGAGCAACCGTCCATCCGCACGACGCTGTCGATCGGTGCATCCTTGAACCCGGCGTCGACGGGGCCGTTGCCGCCGCCACCTGTAGGGGTGAACCCACAGCCGGCGACGAGCACCAGGACGACGCACACGCGCATGGATCCACACTACCGCTGATCGGCGGGATACGTCCCGAGGATCCGCAGCTCAGTGGTGAGCCCCGCCACATCCGCGAGGGCCTGCTGGAACGGCTCGCTCGCCGCGTGTCCGATGACGTCGACATAGAACCGATATGTAAACGGCGCGCTCGGAATCGGCCGCGACTCGAGCTTCGTGAGTGAGAGGCCGCGGGCAGCGAACCGCTGGAGGATGTCGCCGAGCGCGCCCGGGCGATCCGCGAGCGCGACGACGAGCGACGTCTTCGCGACCGCATCGGGCGCTAGCGGTGCCGGCCGCGTCGCGATCTCGACGAACCGAGTCGCATTGCCGGTCGCGCTCTGGATCCCGGTCGCGAGGATCGCGAGGCCGTAGCGCGACGCCGCGGCCGCCGACGCGATCGCGGCCTGTGTCCGATCGCCGAGCTCGACGACGCGCCGAGCCGCTCCGGCGGTGTCGAGCTCCGCGCGCGCGGCGAGCTGCGGATGCGCGGCGAAGAACGCGTTGCATTGGGCCAGTGCTTGCGGATGCGAGCTCACGGTGCGCAGCTCGGACAGCGCGACGCCCGGCAGCGCGAGCAAGCAGTGCTCGATCGCGCTGACGACCTCGCCGGTGATGAAGAGCTGGCCGCCGGCGAGGAGATCGTAGGTCTCGTTGATGCTGCCCGCGGTCGTGTTCTCGATCGGCAGGAGCGCGAGATCGGCGTCGCCGATCGCGACCGAATCGGCGGCTTCGCGGAACGAATCGAAGCCGGAGAGCAGCGCGCCACCGGCACGGCCGCCGTAACGGCGCTGCGCGGTGAGGTGGCTGTAACTGCCCTCGACGCCTTGATAGGAGACCCGCAGGGGAGCATCCGGGCGGTTGCGGACGGTCGCCTCTTGGTGCGCGACGGACATGTCCATCACGACGCGATAGAGCCGCTCGATCTGATGGGCGTCGAGGCCGGCCGCGGTTGCGTGCTCGCGGAGGCGGAGCAAGAGGCGCTCCTCGCGGCCGCGATCGCGAAACGGGCTCGCAGCTTCGAGCTTCGCGAGTGCAACCTCCTCGACGATCCGCAGGCGTTCGGCGAGGAGCGCGATGATCTGGCGATCGACGGTGTCGATCCGGTCGCGGAGGTCGGTGAGATCCATTACCAGTGCCAGCGTTTCACGAAATCGGTGCCGTCGTAATTGCGATCGCCGAAGTTGCCCTGCCAGACCCAATTTCCACGCAGGTGGTACTCGAACAGAACCTCGTTCGAGTTTTCATCGACGCGCGCTTCCGGATGGTTCCGCCCTGCGATGAACAGCTTGGGCGTCCACCACACGCCGACCTTCAAGCCCTCCGATGACATCGCCGTGGCGGTTTCGTAGTTGAACGCGATGTTGAGATCGACGTTGAAGTGCTGCTTCAGCTGCTCGCGGATCCGCGCCGACACGAACGCCGACGCGACGCCCGCGCCCGCCGCCGCACCCGCCTGCGCCGCGTCGCTGCCGCCCGTCGAGCTGGTCTGGCCGCCGATGAACATCGCGTAGAGCTCGCCCTGGGTGTACGGCCCCGCCGGCTCGCTCGTCAGGTTGATCTCCGGTGCGCTCGCGCGACCGCCGACGATCGCGTTGACCGTGAGCGAGTCGAGGTCGCGGTTGATCTTGACGTCGAGCCGCGGGTCGATCGTGCCGTCGAAGATCACGCTCGCGTGATCGACATACGACCGACCGCCGAGTAGATCGATATCGCCGCGGGTCGCGTCGATCTCGCCATCGAGGCCGATCGAGCCCTGACCGAGCGACAGCTCGAGCGTGCCGCTCGCCGCACCGCGGACCTGGAACTGCTCCTGGATGATCTGGAGCTGGACCGGATGGATGTTGACGGTCGCGAGCAACCACGGCTTGGTCGGCGGTGGCCGCGCCGCGAGCTTGATCCGATCGTGGCCTTCGTCGTCGACAAACACGATGTCACCGGGCAGATCCGAATCGAGCAACTTCGCGCCGCCCGAGGTCAGGATGTCGACGTGCGACTTCGAGACATCGATCGTGCCCGACCATTGCGCGCCTTGGCTGGCGAGATCGATCGCCACGGTCGCGCCGATCGTCGGTTGGAACGCGCGGACGAGCGAGACATCGCTGACCGTGATGTCGGCGTGCATCTTCGTCGGCTGCGAGCCGACGAGATCGAGATGACCGTTGCCGTGGATCTCGCCCTTGCCGAGCTTCGCGTCGAGCTTGGTCAGCTTGACCTGGTGGTTCGCGATATCGACCTCGGCCTCGATCGCGCGCAGCGTGCCGAGCAGTGGAGACAGCGGGAACCGGCCACCGCTGATCTGGAGCCGGCCGCTGACCTCGCCGGTATCCGGATCGACGCCGTGGAGCACGAGCCCCGCGTTGATCGTGCCCTTCGCAGCGGAGATCGCGCCCGTGCCGAACGCGGTGACCGGTGCGAGATCGAAGTTGACGGCGGTGAGAGACGCGGTGATCGACTTGCGATCGCGCGGCTTGCCGTCGACCTTCAGCTCGATCGTGCTGCCGTTCGCCTCGCTGCCGTTGACGCGCAGCGAGAGCAACTCGCCGTCCCAGTTGCCTTTGATCGCGAGCTCCTCGAGCTTCGCCGACTTCTTGCCTTGGAGCGACGCGGGGATCTCGATGCCGAGCGCTTTGAGATCCGCGTTGACCGTCGGCTTCTCGACCGTGCCGCCGAGCGTGATCGTACCGCCGACCGTGCCGGCGGTGACGTCGGCGCGGCCGATCACCGCGACCATGTCCTTCGCCGGCGTATCGGGAAGCGCGATCGTGCCGGTCAGAGCGACCGTCGGCGCGACGCTCAGCGTGTCGAGCGTGATCGGCGCGCTCGCGTCGATTCGCACCAGCTCGGTGTTCGCGGTCTTGATATCGCCGCCGACCGTGAGCCCCTTCGGATCGAGCGTGGTCTCGACGTGCGCTTCGATCGGGAGCTTGATGATGCCACCGCCGAGGCCGTGCACGTCGGCGGTCAGCTTGATCGTATCGGCGCCTTCATCGGCGACGAGATGCGATTCGACCTTCCCGTGATAGGGCTGATCGATCTTGAGCTTCGCGAGCATCGCGGGGTTGACGTCGATCGGCTGGCCGACGATGTCGGCGCTCTTCAGCACGCGCTTGCCGAGCGCCTGCCACGCCGCCGGATCGAACGGATGGGTCGGCAGATCGATCGTCGCGACGCCCTTCACGACATCCGTCCCGTCGAGCCGTGCCGCGATGCCGGCATCGATGTACGTCCCGTTCGGCGCGAGCGACAGGTCGCCTTCGACCGTGCCGGCGGTGGTCTGGACGCCGGTCACGTGGAGCACGCCGCTCGCGTCCTTCGCGGTCACGCCGAGCTTGCCGTCGACGATGCCGGTCAGCTTCGGCCGGCCGAGCTTGGAGAGATCGAGCTTCGCCACGCCGAGACCGGCGATATCGATCGCGCGGCGATCGAGCCGTTTCCACGCGTGGACGTCGGTGAGGTCGTACGGGCCCTCGACGTCGAACTGGAGAGACACGGCGCCCGCGTCCGCGACCGTCGTCGCATCGATCGTGACGTGGCGGCCTTTGACCTCGAGGTTCGCGTCGATGTCGACGACTGGCTGGTTTGGAATCGCCAGCTCTTTCGCGACGACATGGCCGCCGCCGGACCACCGACCGCTGCGCCGGTGGATATCGACGTTCGCGGCGACCGTGCCCTTGAGATCGGGCTGCAGCGTCGCGAGCGCGACCTCCTTCGCATCGATCTTCGCGTCGAGATCCTTCGACGCCTTCACGAACGCGACATCGGCGACGACCTTGCTGGTCCCGCTGCCGGTGTGGAGGTTGGACAGCGTGATCTTGGTCGGGTCGATCACGATGTGGCCGCCCGAGCCGGCCCACGTTCCGTTCGCGGCGGTCGCGATCGAGTGGTTGTCGACGTCGATCGTGATGATCGAGCCCGCATCGGTCTTGTCGAGCGTGCCGTGGGCATCGAGGCTCGCGGATCCGAGCAGGCGGTCGCCTTTCTTCACGGTGCCGAGATCGAGATGCGCGGTCGCCTGCTTGTGCACCGTCAGCACGGCATCGATCGTCGAGATCGACAGGTCGCCGTAGCGCAGCGCATCGCCGCCGGCGTTGCCGGTGATCTTAAGATCGCGCTTCGGGTACAGCGGGCCCGAGGCGTGGAGGCTCGTCGTGATCGAGCCGATCGCGAGGTCGGTCTTGCGCGCACCGACCCGCTTCGCAGCCGCGAGGAACGTCGACTTGGTCAGGACGTACTCGTCCTTCTGCTTCGCGACCTCGGCGATCGCGGTTGCGCGACCCTTGCCGATATCCACCGCACCCTCGAACATCATCCACGCGCCGGCGAGCGACGCGTCGATCGCGAGCAGCGACCTACCGTTGATCCGATCCTGGCCGACGGTGGCCTTGTCGACGCGATACATCCCGTCGACCGTGACGAAGCCGCGCACGTGATCGAGCGAAGCCTCGAGCGAGGCGGTCGCGATCCCGGCGCCGCCGATCCGCGGATCGAGCCGGGTCGCATCCGGGACCTCGGCGATCACGATGCCGGTCGCGGCCTTCGCGGCGAGATCGGTCTGGAGCAACGCGCGCACGGTCGCGCCCGCGATCGTGACCTTCGCGTCGACCGCACCTTCATGCGCCGTCGCGACGAGCTCGATATCGCCCGGGACGTCGATATCGGCGAGGCCCTCGAGCGTCGCCGCCGGCACGATCGCGCGCACGACACCATCGACGCGAGGTCCGGTGTAGATCGCGAGCGCGGTCACCGCCGCGTGGTCGTACGTCGCGACGAGCAGCGGCGCCGCGATGTCGCCGTCGAACACGCCGAGCAGCGTGGTCGCCTCGAACGGCTTGCCGGCGTACTTGCCGGTCGCATGCGCCTCGATCGTGATGCCGTCCGCGACCGTCACGCTCGCTTCGGCGTTCAAGTCGGTCAGCTCGATCGTGCGCGTGCTCGTCGCGACCACGACGCGGCCGCGGACGAGCGTCGCCTGCGGGATCTCGATCTCCCACGCCGAGCCACCCTCTTTCGCCGTCTCGGGAATCTCCGGTGACGGCTCGGGCTGGGCGTGCTTGTCGACGGTGACGTCCTCGACCGCGATCGAGTCGATCCGCGCGGTGTGCGCGAGCAGCGGCAGGATCGAGACCTTCACCTTCGTCGTGCCGATGACGAGCATCGGCTTGCCATCGCGGCCGTTGAGGCGGAGATCGTCGATCACGAGCGTGCCGAACACGCTGCCGGTGATCCGGCCGATGTGCGCGCCGCCCGGGAACGAGTTCAACAACGCCGCCTCGGCCTTGCGGCGAACATAGTTCCGGCCGGCGTCGGTGTGGATGAAGATCAGCGCGCCACCGATCACGAGTAACAAGACCGTGAAGAACACGGCGACGATCCGCACGCTCCAGCGCAACACCTTGCGCACGGTCGACGGCGGAACTGGTTGGTCCGCAGCCGTCAGAACGCCTCGCCGACTGCGAGCAACCAGTTGAAGTGGTGCCCCGGGTTGGGGTTCAGCATCTCGGCATCGTGCTCGGTGCGATTCAGGCGATACGCGATGTCGAGACCGACCGGTCCGATCGGTGTGACGAGGCGAAGGCCGAAGCCGGTCGCCCAGTGAAGGTTTTGCGGATCGAGCTCGCTCGCGGTGAACGTCACGTCGCCGCCGTCGATGAAGATCACGCTCGAGACCTTCAGGCCGAGAAAGTGAAAATAGGGCGGGATGCGCAGCTCGGCGCTGAGCTCGAACAGGCCGGCGCCACCGATCGGAACATTCGGAAACGGGTCGAGCGTCGAGCGCACGAACGGCGAGAGCTGGCGCGCGGAGAATCCGCGCATGCTCGAAGTACCGCCTTCGAAGTATCGCTCCGTCGCAGGCACGTCACCGGTGATCGTACCGAACCGGCTGCGCGCCGCCAGTACGTATCCCGAGCCGAGCGGCAGGAAGCCGCGGACCTCCGGGGTGAGCTGGAGGTAGTCGTACGCGCCGAGCGCGAAGTGGGTGCCGACCGCGGCCTTGACCTCGGCGTAGAGCCCGAACGTCGGGCTGATCGGTGAATCGCGCAGGTCGAGCACGAGCGTGCCGGTGTACGCGCCGATGTAGTTCACGTGGTCGATACCGAGCTTCTGCACGGTGGCCTGATCGACGTTCGTCTCGGGGAAGCCATTCACCTGGTATTGCCAGCCGACCCGAAGCTCGAGCTTCTTGTCGAACCAGGGCTTGGCCAGGCCGACGCGGACGTGGGCCCCGAGCTTCGAGTACGCCTCGTAGACGAGGTAATCGGCGCCGCCCTCGACATCGCCGCGGACATCCGGCGCGAACAGGTCCTGCTGCGTGATCGTCTCGACGACGCGGCCGCGGAAGTCGCGCTTGCAGGTCCACGGCAGGTACACGTGACCGCACGTCGGGATCTCGAACGCGTACTCCGGCCGGAGGTCGAGGACCGATGTGGTGAGAGGCGTCAACACGCCGTGACGCGTCCACGTGAACCGCGCGCGCGGTGCGTACGCGTCGGGCTCGAGTGCGAACCCGCCGCCGGCGCTCGCCTCGTTCTTCGTCACCGGCGTGACCGAGATCTTGACGGGCACGACCGGCGACAGATCGTCGGTCGACGGATCGATCCGCACCGTGCCGAACAGGCCGAGCCCGTAGATCGCGGACTGGGTGTCGGCGATCGCCTTGTGCGAGAACGGCTCGCCGGTCGTCCACTTGAGCCGCGCGCGCAACGCCTCGACCAGCATCGGCTCGGTCACGCCCTGGATCGTGATCTCGCCGAACGTCGACGGCGGCCCGGGATCCGCGACGAACCGGATCGTCGCGCGCGCATTGGCGCGATCCGCGATCACCGTGCCCTCGACACGCGCGTGCGCGTAACCGTTGTCCATCAAGAGGTCGAGGAACGGTTGCTTCGTATCGTCGTAGACGTCGTAGTCGAACAGCGAGCCTTCCTTGATCGGGACCGTGTCGCGGACCTTCGAGAACGGCACGTTGCTCGGCAGACCGAAGAACTCGAGGTGCACCGTCGCGCGCTTGTTCGGCGTGACCGTGAACACGAGCGTCGTCGCGTCCGGATACGCGGGGTCGAGCTTCGCGACCTTGGTCTTGACGTCGACGGCGAAGTAGCCGAGCCGTTGATAGACGCCAGCGATCCGCGCCGTATCGAGCTGCAGCTGATACTCGTCGATCGAGCCTTCGCGCTGCGCGACCGCGGTGAGCCCGAGCCGCGACAAGATATCGCTCGGATCGACCGGATTCGGCCCGTTCGTCTCGAGCTTCAAGTGCGCGAGGTAGTCGCCTTTGTTCGGATGCGGCCGCGCCGGCTCCCACGCCGCGCTGCCACCGCAAGCGGCCAAGAGAACGAGCAGGACAACGACGCGGTGCACCACCCGCGAATCTCGCGTTTGCGGCGTGGATGCGCAACAGCCACAGCGTGCGGTCTAGCGCGAGGGGTGGATGTGATCGCGGTCGCGCTCGGCCTTCTTGTTCAGCTTGCCGACCAGCACCGGGACGGCGAGGCCGATCATGACCACCGCGCCGATCTTGCCGACCGTCGAGTGAATGATGAACATGCTCAGACAGAGCAGTGCGAACATGACCGAGAAGAACGCGGTCAGGCCCACGACCGCGTGCGGTACGCCATCCGGTTCACGGTCGAGATCCTCGGTCGCCCCGATATGGCTGTCGTCGCGCACGGGCGCGTGGACCTCGATCTCCTCGGGCGGAGGCGGCTCGATCGGCTCGAACAGATCCTGCCAACCATGCCGGTGTGGACGTGGAGCGTATTCTTGGGGCCTCATCCCAATAGTCTGAGCACCGACCGTGCCACCCCACCACTGTGCATTTCCGCTCGCTGAGACGCGAAAGCCTCAGGGACCGATCGAGCCGCTCTCGACGATCGCGATGCCAGCCCCGCGCATCTCCGCGATTGCACGGTCTCCATCGCCTGGTTTCAGCTCGACGGCGCGGCATCCGTCCTCGATCAACTTCACGTCGAAGCCGAGGTTGCGGGCGTCGAGCGCCGTTGCCTTGACGCAATAGTCTGTTGCGAGGCCCATGACGTAGACCTGCTCGATCCAGCGCGAGCGCAACCACTCGGCGAGGCCGGTCGCTTTCTCGTGCGCGTTGTCGAAGAAGCCCGAGTAGCTGTCGATCGCAGCGTCGGTTCCCTTCTGGATCACTTCGGTGATCCGCGCGCGATCGAGATCCGCGTGGAGCTCCGCGCCGTGCGTGCCTTGTACGCAGTGCACGGGCCACGTCGAGACGAAACTCGAGTGGTTCGCGGGATGCCAGTCCTGGGTCGCGGCGACGACCGAAAAGTGCGGCAGCACGCGATTCGCGACCGCGATGGTCTCGTCGCCGCGGGCGACGGCGAGCGCGCCGCCGGGCATGAAGTCGTACTGGAGATCGACGAGGATCAGCGCGCGCATCCTGCGAGCTTACATCGCGAACTCGAAGCCCTGCTTGGTCAACCGATCGTACTTGCGGCGATCGAAGCGATAAAGCCGCGCGGCGCGATGTCGTACACCCTGCTCCACTTCGTCCGTCTCGACGAGCAGATCCATCGCGAGGATCTTTTTGCGGAAGTTTCGCTTATCGAGATCGGCGCCGATGATCATCTCGTACAGGCGCTGGAGCTGGGTCAGCGAGAACCGCGGCGGGAGCAGCTCGAAGCCGATCGGCGTGTAGCGGACCTTGCCGCGCAGGCGCTCGACCGCGCGGTCGACGATGTCCTGGTGATCGAACGCGAGCTTCGGTAGATCGTCGAGCGAGAACCAGCCGACGCCCATCGCATCGGTCGCGGCGCGGATCCGGTGATCGGAGAGCTTCGCGAGCGCATAATACGCGACGGTGACGATCCGCTCGCGCGGATCGCGATCGAGCGTGCCGAACGTGTAGAGCTGCTCGAGATAGACGTCGGTGACGCCCGCTTCTTCTTCGAGCTCGCGGCGCGCGGCCTCATCGAGCGTCTCGTCGACGCGGACGAACCCGCCCGGCAACGCCCACGCGTGCTGGAACGGCTGCAGCTTGCGCTGGATCAGGAGGACCTTGAGGTCGGTCTCGTCGAGACCGAACACGACACAGTCGACGGTGAGCGCGGCGCGTGGGTACTCGTATTCGAACATCTATCTCTCCGCTCTGCCCATCGCGACGAACGCGCGCATCTCGGCGAGCTCTTTATCGAAGCCGCCCGACAGGATCGGGAACCGGCACCACGATCTCGGATCGACGTTGCGATCGTCGAGGTGAAAGCTCGGCGCGATCCGCTCGCGCTTCCACTGGTTCTGACACCACTTCTTGAAGAACCGCTCGATCCAGGTCGCGAGCTGCGCCGGCGCGTACTGCGGATAGCGCGGCAAGAGCTCCTCGAGCACCTCGATCGGCGTCCGCTTGTCGCGGATCGCGGAGTCCTCGACGGCTTCGAGGAAGTCGTACGGCATGAGATCCGCCTCGTCGGTCTGGGCCTGTGCGGCTGGCCGGAGCTCCGCGGTCGGCGCTTGCGAGTTGATCGCGCCGAGCGCCGGAATCGCCTCGAGATCGAGGAGGCCCTTCGTCTCCATCCATCTCAGCCACTCGCGCAGGAACGACTTGTCGATGCCGCCGAGTGGTGCGAGTCCGCCAGAGGTATCGCCATCCATCGTCGCGTAGCCGACCGCAGCCTCGCTGCGATTCGACGTCGTGATCAACACGGCGCCGCGGAGGTTCGCGAGCATCCAGATCGAAGGTGCGCGCACGCGCGCCTGGATGTTCTGGAGCGCGAGGTCATCGCTCTCCCACGTGAGCGGGCGGCCGAGCGCCTTCTCGAGCGAGGCGATGTACGCCTTGTACTGCGCGTCGACGTCGATCACGTGGAACTCGGCGCCGAGCGCCTTCGCGACGGTCTCGGCCGCGAGCCGCGTGACCCGGCCCGAGTTTTCGGTCGGCTGATACGCGCACGCCAAGATCGCCGCGACCGGATCCTTCTTGTGATCGATCGCGTCGACGAGCCTCGCGCACCACGGCAAATGCTGTTTGACGCCGCCGGCGCCGAGCTCGGAGAACGCGAGCTTGATCGCCTGCGCGACGAGCACCGCACACGCGGCGGAATCGGCACCGCCCGACAGCGAGATCACGTAGCCCTGCGCGCGCGACTTGCGGAGGTAATCCCACAGGCCGAGCGCGACGGCGCGACCGAACTCTTCTTCGCGCAACGAAGCGCGGTCTTCCCACGAGCGCTGGCGCGGCGGCGCGGCCTCGGGGCGGCGGTGCGGCCACACGAACGGATGCGAGACCAGCAGCCCTTCCGCATCGTGGCGCGGTGCGAAGCCGACCCGCTTCGTCGCTTCGCGGCGATTGCCGTCGATGTCGACGACCGCAGTCGCGAGCTCGACGTCGTGGAACGAAAATCGTCTGCCGCGCGCGAGCAGCTCACCGCCCGAAGCGATGAGGCCTCCGCCGTCGTAGATGATCCGGCCGGCCTCGTTGCCGAGGAGGTTCGCGTAGAGATACGCGACGCCGAACGCGCGCGAACCTTCGACGACGAACCGCTGGCGCACCGCGAACTTGTCGAACGCGAAGTGGCTCGCGCTCGGGTTCAGCATCACGTCGACGCCGCGCAGCGCGAGGTCGATGCCCGGGCGGTTCGCGACCCACGCGTCCTCGCAGATCTCGCAGCCGAATCGGACGTCGCCGATCTCGAACACGAGGTCGCCGATCGGGAACTTGCGGATCGTGCCGTCGTCGAGCGTGCGCTCGAGCGTGTCGATCTCGCCGGCCGGCCACGGCTTGAACCAGCGCGGCTCGTAGTGAACGCCATCGCCGGGTAAGAACTGCTTCGCGGCGAACCCGACGATCGCGCCGTCGGCGAGGATCGCGGCGCAGTTGTAGAGCGCCTTCTCGTGAAAGATCGGCAGGCCGACCGCGACGACCATGTCGGTCGTGTACGCCGCGAGCGTCTGGAGCTGCGCGAATGCGGTGTCCTGGAGGCCGTCCATGAAGAACGCGTCCTCGCAGCCGTAGCCGGTGATCGCGAGCTCCGGCAGGCACAGCACCGTCGCGCCTTCCGCGCGCGCGTGCTCGATCGCCATGCGCAGGTGCGCGAGGTTTTCGTCCCAGGCGAACGGCGTCTGGTTCACACACGCGACGGCGACCTTGATCAATTTCATCGGTTTGACCTGAGATGCTCGGCGAGCAGCTTCGCGGTGCTCGTGACGTGCAAGTACGGGGAAGACAGTGCCACGGCGCGCGGGTGGCTGTCGGTGGTCGCGACCTGGCCGAACAGCCCGGTCGCCGCGATCCGCGCGAGTGAATCGCCGGGGAACAGGCCGTGCGTCGCGATCGCGTCGATCGAGGCAGCGCCGGCGTCGCGATACGCCTGTGCCGCGTTGATCAACGAACCGCCGGTCCGGATCATGTCGTCGTAGATGATGACGCGCTTGCCGGAGACCTGCGCCGACACACCGGTGACGTGGGTCTCGCTGCCCGAGACGCGACGCTTGTAGACGAACGCGGCCTGGACGTCGAGGTCGTTCGCGAGCGACTCGACCCACTTCGCGCGGCCCGCATCGGTGCACGCGAGGACGAAGTCGTTGCCGCCGAGCCGGCGCGCCTCGGAGACGATCAGCTCCTTCGCGTAGACGTGGATCGGCCGGATGCCGCCTTCGAAGTAGTGCGCGATCGAAGCGACGTGGAGGTCGAGCAGGAACACCTGCGTGCCGCGGCTCGCGAGCGGGATCGAAGACAGCAGGCGCGCGCGGGTCTTCGCCGTCACGATCTCGCCGTCGCGGGTCGAGCGCTCCATCGTCGAGTAGCCGAAGTACGGGATCACGAGCGACAGGCGATACGCGCCGTTACCGACGACGCCGCACGCGAGATCGTAGAGCGCGAGCGTCGATTCGTCGTCGATCGTGCCGCCGACGAGGATCACGTCGCGGTCGGCCGGATCCGTCGCGATCCGGCAGTAGTGCTCGCCATCCGGGAACCGCTCGCGCTGGACCTTGCCGTACTCCCAGCCACCGGCGGCGGCGATCGCGACACCGAGGTAGTCGTACGCGGCGATCGAGAACACGAGCGGCGACGTGATCACTTCGACCTCGCGCGCGCGATCAGCTCTTGCTTGCGCGCGTGGACGCTGCGATCGAGCCCGACCGGGTACGGCTGCGGGTTCAGGAACCGGCGGGTGCGTGGCGAGAGTCGCGCGAGGTCCGCTGCTGCGCGTGCGCGCGCGTCCGCGAGCGTCGGGCGCGGGCCGACGCGTTGACCGTTCGTCATCACCCGCACCAGCAGATCTTCGCTCGTCTCGGCGGCCGGTGCATAGGGCACGCGCAGCGGATCCTCGAGATCGTGGAGCGCGACCGGCGAGGACACCCCGCGCTCGTCGTCGTAGATCACGTCGCCGACGTACTCGTCGCCGCGGCGCAGCCGGCGGACCTGGAGGATCCCCGGGTTCGAGATCTTGATCGGCTGCTCGGAGAGCTTGATCGCGTCGCGCCACGCGCCGTGCTCGTCGCGCGAAGCGCCGAGCTTGTACACGCCACCGAGCGCCGGTTGATCGTATGCGGTGAGCAGCTTGGTGCCGACGCCCCACGCATCGATCCGCGCACCTTGATCGATGATGCTCGTGATCAAGTGCTCGTCGAGATCGTTCGACGCGACGATCTTCGCATCGGGGAAGCCCGCTTCGTCGAGCATCTTCCGGCCCTCGGCCGAGAGATGCGCGAGGTCGCCCGAGTCGAGCCGGATGCCCGCGAAGCGATGGCCGCGCTCGCGCAGCTCCACGCCGACCGTGATCGCGTGCGCGATGCCCGCGATCGTGTCGTAGGTGTCGACGAGGAACGTGCAGTTACCGGGCAGCGCCGCGGCATACGCGCGAAACGCCGCGAGCTCCGAATCGTGGAACATCACCCAGCTGTGGGCGTGCGTGCCGCTGACCGGGATGCCGAACAGCTTGCCGGCGAGCACGTTCGACGTCGCGGTCGTGCCGCCGATAAACGACGCACGCGCGCCGGCGAGCCCGCCGTCGATGCCCTGGGCGCGGCGGAGGCCGAACTCGAGCACCGGCGTGCCGCGCGCGGCCTGGGTCACGCGCGCCGCCTTCGTCGCGACGAGCGTCTGGTAGTTGATCAGCGCCAACAGCGGCGTCTCGACGAGCTGCGCCTGCGCGATCGGACCGCGGACGCGAACGAGCGGTTCGTGCGCGAACGCGACCGTGCCTTCGGGCATCGCGTCGACGTCGCACGTCCACCGCATCGCGCCGAGGTAGTCGAGGAAGCCCTGCGGAAACAGCGGCTGGTGCTCGTGGTCGCGCAGCGTCGCGAGGTACGCGAGGTCGTCCGCGGTGAACCGAAATCGCTCCAAAAACTCGAGCGCCGGCCCGAGCCCTGCGGCGATCGCATAACCGCCGGCAAATGGGGCGCGCCGGAACGTCAGGTGAAACACGGCCTCGCGATCGGCAACGCCCGACTTCCAGTAGCCGCAAGCCATCGTCAGCTGGTACAAGTCGGTCAATAGCGCCAGCGACCCGCCGTACACGTTCTCGAGACCGTCGGTCATCTGATATCGTGTATTGTTTACACTAAGTCTGCCGATGTCAACCTCCGACCAAGCGGTCATCATCTGGGGCGAGTTCCTGTGGGACATGCTCCCCGACGGGCCGCAGCTCGGTGGTGCGCCGGCGAACGTCGCGTGGCACCTCGGACTGGCGGGTGGTTGGGCGCGGCTCGTGTCGCGGGTCGGTGATGACGAGCTCGGCCGCCGCGCGATCGCTCGGCTCGGCGAGGTCTGCGACACCTCGCTCGTCCAGATCGACCCGGAGCGCGCGACCGGTGTGGTCGAGGTCACGGTGGAGCGCGGCGAGCCGCGCTACAAGCTCGTGCCCGATCGCGCGTGGGAGCGGATCGCTTGCACCGACGACGTGATCGGAGCACTCGGCGAGGCGAGCGTGTTGATCTACGGCACGCTCGCGCAGCGTACGGCCGCGGGACTGCAGGGCTGGCGCGACGGGATGAACGCGGCCCACGGCCGCTGTTTGAAGGTGTGTGATGTCAACTTGCGCAAGACCGCCGGCGGGCCGGAGATCAACGAGAGCGTCGCAGTGCTCGCGGCGCTCGAGCGCGCGGACATGGTGAAGGTCAACGATCGCGAGCTCGCCTCGCTCGCCGACTGGCTCGGTTGGAGCGATCCGATCGCGGAGCTGCGCAAGCGCCCGCGCGTCGTCGCGGTCACCCACGGTGCGGAGGGCGCAACGCTGTTCGGTTCGGAACCGCACGCGCGCGCGATCGAGATCGCGGGGACGCCTGCGAAGCCCGGCGGCGACAACATCGGCTGCGGCGATGCGTTCCTCGCGATCCTCGTGCACGGGATGACGCTCGGCTGGGACTTCGCCGAGTGCGGGCGCGCGGCCAGTCGGTGGGCCGCGGCCGTCGCGGAGGTGCACGGTGCAACGCCGTGGTTCGACGAAGAACGCGTGGCGGATCTGCTCGAGCTCGATCGTGAGGATGTTGCGTGAGCGAGAACGACGAAACCAAGCCTGAAGAGCCCGCGGCGCCGGAAGCGAAAGTCGAGCCCGAAAAGGGTCCGACGCGCGCGCCAAGCAAGCGCGCTCCCGACAAGGATATGTGGGACGAGGTCGGCCGCTGGGTCGCGAAGTACGGCGCCCTGCCCGCGCTCGGCCTCATCACGATCGCGATCGCCTGCATCCACTGGCACATCCTCGGCGGCGAGCCCGCCGGCGATGACCTGTCGTTCCACTTCGGCGAGGCCGCGCGCATCTCCGATTGCCTCCGCCACTTCGACTTCGACCTGTGGAACCCGAGCGCGAACGCCGGTTATGCGTCCGCGTACTACTACCAGGTGCTGCCGCAGCTCGCGTCGGCGCTGCCCGCCGCGCTGTTCGGTCACCTCCAGTTCTTCTTCTCGCTCAGCGTGATCCTGCCGCTCGTGTTCGCACCCGCGTGCGCGTATCGCGGCATGCGGATGATGGGCGCGTCGCCGTGGCAGTCCACGATCGCCGCGTTCGTCGTCGGCTTCATGAACGGCGAGTCGCGCTGGGGCTCTGGCAACGCCGGCACGTTCCAGGTCGGCCTCTACACCCAGACCTGGGCGCTCTGCATGTTCCCGCTCGCGCTCGGTCACGGCGCGCGCTGGATGCGCGACGCTAAAGGTCTCGCGCCCGCGATCGCGTGGGGCGGCGCTGCGTTCCTCTGCCATCCGTTCGCCGGCATCTCGCTCGGCGTCGCACTGATCGTCGCGTTCCTCGTCCGCGCGCTCGCCGAGTGGCGGATCTGGACGTCGCCGACGATGATCGGCGTGATCCTCATGTACGCCGGCGGCGCGCCGTTCGTGCTGCTGTGCGCGCTCGCCGCGATGCCCGTCGGTCCTGGTGCGACGCCCGCGCAGTTGGTAGCGACCGCCGCGCTCGCCGCGATCGGCGCAGGCGTGTTCTTCAAGTTTCGCGCGACCGACAAGCGCTGGCAGGATCCGCGGATTCGCTCCGTCGAGGGCGAGCTCCATCGGTTCGTGATCCTCGGCGCGTTACTGATGCTCACCACCGCACCCGTGCTGCTGCCGCTCGTGTTCGATCGCGAAGGCTTCGGCGGCTTCCCGCATCGCGTCGGCGACGAGATCGGCCCCGGCTTCGGCGGGCTGTGGGGTTGGTACAAGACCGGCTCGATCATGGACTTCATGCCGAAGGGTCTCGGCAGGCGTCTCCCGCTGCTCACGTACGCCATCCCCGTCGTCTTCATCTTCACGGTGATCAAGCGTCCGCCCGTGATGCGCTGGCTGTGGCCCGCCGGCATCCTCTACGCGCTCTGGCTCGGCCTCGGCCCGCACGCCGGCAAGATCGGCGACGACCTCATCCCCGCGGTGCGCGCGCTCGGTGCAATGCAGACCGTGTTCGCGATGGGCATCGGCGCCGGCATCGTCCAGCTCGGCCAGTGGTTGTGGGAAGCGCCGTGGGATCGCTGGTTCGGTCGCCCGCAAGCGAAGCCGCTCGCGCCCGGCGAAGTATCCTCGCTCGTCTACGGCATTCGCACGATGCTCGCCGCCGCGGCTGCATCGTTGATCGTGTTCGTCGCGTATCCCGGTGGTCGCGCGCTGCTCGCTCGCATCCACACGCTGCGCGACTACGACACCCGCAAGGACATGATGGAGATCGCGAAGCTGCTCGGCGAGCAGCCGCAAGCGCGCCACCAGCCCGGCCCCGGCGCCGAGAACCATTGGTGGAACCTGACGCCGTACATCTACTATCGCGTGCCGACGACGCTCCAGATGGGCGGCGGTGGCCTCCAGGCGAGCCCGAACTACGACGCGCTGTGGACGCTGCGCGACTTCGCGAAGAACGCGTGGATCTACGACGCGCCGTACCTCGTGTTCGAACGCGCGAAAGGCGCCAGCCTGCCCGAGGGCGAGGTCGTCGCGCGCACCGACAAGTACGAGATCCGCAAGCTCCACGCCCCCGGTCTCGTCTCGCCCGTCCAGGTGATCGGCGTGCTACCGCCCTACTACCGCACCGGCGAGCTCGGTCGGATCTTCGTCCTCGACTGGCTGCGCAGCGACATGCCGACGCACGATCAAGTGCTCGCGTACGTCGGCTCCGGCACCGCCGGTCCGCCGCCGCAGGGCAAGACCGTGCGCGCGTGGCGCCAGGATTCGCCCGGCGACGACGCCGACATCGTCGCCGAGGTCGAGACCACGGGACCGACGACGTTCTGGGTCCACGAGAGCTGGCACCCGCGCTGGCACGCGTTCGTCGACGGTGAAGAAGTTCCGGTGCGCCGCGTGACGCCCGACTTTCCCGCGGTCGACGTGACGACGCCCGGCAAGCATACGATCGAGCTCCGATTCCAGCGCCCGATGTGGTTGCTGCTGTCGTGGCTGCTGTGGCCCGGCACCGCGCTCGTCGCGTGGTTGATCCTGCGCCGCCGTGCGCGCCGCGAAGAAGAAGCGAAGCTCGCGCCCGCTCGCGTCGTCGAGACCTGAGCTATTGTGGGCGGCCGATCACGACGACCGGGTTGATCGTTCCGACGTTGCCGCCGGCTGGGTACGCGTACGACGCGGCCTCCGAAAGCCCCCACACCACGACGTTGAAGGCACCGCTGCTCTTCGCGGTATGGCGACCATTCTGGCAGCTACCGACGGCGATGTTGCCCCGCTGAAGGTCGACATTCGTCGTCTCGTACTCGCCACTCGTCCCGACGGGCTGCCAACCGGAGATCGTTCCCAGGCAATCGACCGTGACATCTTGGAACCCCGCCGTGCCGGCGGCCTTACGCGTGACGACGAGGTTTGTCGTCACGTACGTCGGATCAGTGAAGAACACGTAGCTCGTTAGCCACTGCGCCGGCGGAAGGATGTTGACGTATTCCTCGTCGCCCAAACAGCCGTTCATGAAGTACTGGGGGACTTCGCAGCCCGACATGTACTGCGCGACGAAGAACGGATGCATGGCGTCCTGGGACTTGACCGTGAACGCGCTTGTCGTTTCGAATTCGATCACGGCCCCCGTCGAGATCGAGTCTGGGGCGCTCGCGATCGGCGGATCGTAGGACAGTATCGTGCCGTCAGCAGCTCCAACCAATCGGTAGCGAATCGACTCGGGTGAATGATCGGGAATCCGGGTCGCGTAGGGCGACGCGACGTATTCCGAGCCAAGCGCCGAGACCGGGGGATCTTGCTGATGGGTGGAGTCGCATCCACCGCCGATCGAGGTTGCACTCGTCAGGCACAGATAACCCGTCCCGCCCGTGTACGAGACCGGATGATTCGCTTGGATCACGCTTCCGGCCATGTCACCGGCGTCTTGCCACTGCAGGTACTGGCCAGCGTCGAGCGTGTACTGGGTGGCGGTGTTCGCAGGAGCCGACATGACGCCTGCGCCACCGGGAAGCGCCACCTTCGGCGTGATCGAGATCGTCGTGTTGTCAGCTGAAGCGACGACCTGTCCCCAGCCTGGGCCTCGTGACAACTGTGGACCGGCAGTGATGTAGTTCGTTCCCCAGGCTGTCGTCGGCAGCAACAGCTCTGCGCTGGGAAGGAGCGACGACGCACCGCCGAACGGAAGAATGTCGTAAGCGCTGACCGGAAAGGTCGTCGTGACGTGGAATGCGGCACCGATTCCAGAAGCGAAGTTGGAACCGGTGTAGATCGCGGTTCCATGCGCGGTCGAAACCGCCGGGGTGATCGGGCAGGTGGTAAGCGCCCCATCGTTCTGCGAAGCCGGATCGCTGCTGAGGAACAGGACGCCCACGTCGTCGCTTGCGATCCCGGTCGCCGAGATCGTGGGCCAGAACGCGGCGTTTGTCGCTCCATTGGGGACGCGCCCGAAGGTGGTGGCGTCGTAGCTATTGCCACCGCGTGATCGTCACGCCGGCAGCTCGGGGCCAATTGTTCGCGAGGAACACGGCGAAGCACGGTGGCAAGATCACGGGCTCGAATGACGGCGTGGCTACGACGAAATCACAGCCTACCGATCCGTGACTCGCGGCGGCTGCAGCGCATGCGTCGATACACTGGCCTGCGGAGCACCCTTGATCATCGGGGCATGTCCCGACCACGTTGCCGTCCATATCAGTGACGCCGTGAAGATCGGAGGTGCAACCAACGCCGGAGATCGTACCCGCATCGGAGATGTTGCCTCCGTCGGTTCCCGAGTCGTTCGTGCTCCCTGCGTCATCTCCGCCGCTTCCGTTTCCACCGCTCACATAAGCACGAGGAGCCGGACTACAGCCGAAGGCGAGCATCACGAGTACAGCCGCGTGATGTTCTTTCACCGTTCTGACGATAGCGCCTAGCGGCGCGAGGCGGGAATAGTTCTCAGGGAGCGCCGACCGAGGCGGTGCAACAAATTGCTGCACCATCATTTCGGATCCGAGAGTCGAAGCTACTGCTGCCGGCCGATAACGACGACCGGGTTGATCTTCCCGACGTTGCCACCCGCCGGGTACGCGTACGAGGCGAAGTTCGCGAGGCCCCACACCATGATCGTGAACGCACCACCGCTGCTCGCAGTGTGGCGGCCGTTCGTGCAGCTCCCGACGGGATTCAAGCGCTGGAGATCGACGCGCGTCATCTCGTACTGGCCGCTCGTGCCGACGGGCGTCCAGCCGCCGATCACGCCGAGGCAGTCGACAGTGACGTCCTGGAAGCCGGTGGTTCCTGCCTTGCGGACAACGACGAGGTTCGTCGTCGTATAGGTCGGGTCGGTGAAGAACACGTAGCTCGACAGCCACTGCGCGGGCGGCAGGATGTCGACGTATTCTTCGTCGCCGAGGCACGGCGTCATGCTGATCGGATCGATCACGTAGCCGGGGCGGCTACCGCTCGTGACCTCGCAGCCGGTCATGTACTGACCGACGTAGAACGGGTGCATTGTGTCCTGGCTATTGATCGTGAATGCGCCGGTCGCATCGAACTCGACGACCTGACCGAGGTTGATCGTCGGCGGTGCGCCGGGGACTGCGGGGTTGTACGTCAGCGTCGTGCCATCGGCCGCGCCGACAAAGCGGTAGTGGATCGACTCTTCCTGGAGGTCCGCGCGGCGCGTGGCGTACGGTGGCGCGACGTACTCGGAGCCGAGCGCGGAGACCGGCGGCACGAGCTGATGACCGGAGTCGCAACCTCCGCCACTCGAGGTCGAGTTGCTGAGGCAGAGGTACGTCGTACCGTCGGTGAACGATACGGGATTCGTCGACTGGATCACGCTGCCCGCCATGTCGCCCGCGCTCTGCCACTGCACGTACTGGCCGGCGTTCAACGTGTACGTCGTCGGGGAGTTCGCCGGCGCTCCGGCCACACCAGTGCCGGCGGGCAACGCTACCTTCGGCGTGATCGTGACCGTCGTGTTGTCCTGAGACGCGAGGATCTGTCCCCAGCCAGCGCCGCTCGTCGGCTGTGGGCCGGCGGTCACGTAGTTCGTGCCCCACGCCGTCGTCGGCAGCAAGAGCTCTGCGCTCGGCAAGAACGACGACGCGCCGCCATACGGCTGGATGTCGTACGCGCTGACCGGGAAGCTCGTCGTGATGTGAAACGCCGTGCCCAATCCGGTCGCGGAGTCGCTGCCGCTAAACACTGCCGAGCCACCTGTCATCGCGACCGCCGCAGGAACTGGGCATGCGGTTACGTTGCCGAGGTTGTTCGACGTCGGATCGTTGCCGAGAAACAGCACGCCGACGTCGGAGCTCGCGATGCCGGTCGTCGGCACGGTCGGCCACGAGGCGGCATTCGGGCTGCCGTTCGGCACGCGGCCGAACTGCGACGCGTCGTACGTCGTGCCGCCTCGCGAGATCGTGACGACCGCGTCCTTCGGCCAGTTGTTCGCGAGAAACACCGCGAAACACGGCGGCGCGATGTTCGGAAGGAACGAGGGCGTCGCGACGGTGAAGTCGCAGCCCACCGAGCCCTGGCTCGCAGCGGCCGCATCGCAGGCTGCGACGCACTGGCCGGCAGCGCAGCCTTGATCGTCTGGGCAGGTCGCGATCACGTTGCCGTTCGCGTCAGTGACTTGATGAAGATCTGAACTGCAGCCACCGCCGGGATTGCTGCCAACGCCGCTACCGTTACTACCGTCGTCGTCCCCGAAATTGTCTCTACTGCCCGGCCCGCACGCGGCGAGCACGAGTCCGAGAACAGCGAATAAGCGAACGACCTGACGGTTCCTCATCGCGCGGACCATAGCCCTACCCGAGGCTCATTCGGCGAATAATGTTCGTCCCCCGGTTACTTCTTCGCGGGGCTGGCGGCCACGGGACCACCCTCGTCCGCGCGCGGCATCGGCAGCACGAGCTTGAAGCTGCGCAGCAGCCACGGCGTCGACTTCGATGCGCGCTCGAAGCCGAACACGGTGCGGACACCGCTCGAGCGCTCGAACTCGGTGACGGTGTCGAACGTCGCAGACGTGCCACCGATCACCTTCGCCTCGGTGACGCGCAGGATCCGCTTGTAGGCGCCGAGTGCTTCTTGATGCTCCGCTTGAAGCGTCGCGAACTGGATGCGTGATTCGGAGGTCCGGAACACGGGGCTCGCGGCGTCCCAGACTTCGCCGGCTTTGCCGCTCCACAGCTTCTCTAGGATCGATTCGGCGGCGTCGCGGACATCGCACGTCTTGCGATCACCGGGGTCCTTGCACGCGGCGACGCGCTGCTCGCGCTGCGCTTGGGTGACCTTGAGGTCCGGCGGCAGCTCGAGGCCGATGCCGAGCAGCTTCCAGCGGCCTTGATCCCAGTGGAAGCTGATCGAGCCCTTGCAGATGCCCTTCGCATACGAGGCCGTCAGCGAGACGCGACCGACGCGACCCGCGGGACCACTCGTCACGAGCGTGTCGTTGATCGCGGTGACCTCGTTGAACTTGCCGAGCGTCGTGTTGAGGTCGGTCATCTCGTCGATGAACCGCTCCTTGCGAACCATTTCCTGGAAGCGCGGCGACGACTTCTCGTAGACCTCGCCGATCGAGTCGGAGCCCTTGCCGATCGCATGAAGGATCCCTTCGGCGGTGGGCCGAAAATCGGGGACGTCGTTACCGTGCAATTGCAGCCCGACGATCACGGCGATCCACGTCGCGACGAGGACGAAGCCGACGATCACGCTGCGGACGAGCAGCTTGCCGCGCCGGGTCTTGGTCACGGCGGGGAGCGCGTGGACGGACTCGCCGGCCTTGGTCAGGCCTTCGCCGATCTTTTCGCCGAGCCTGCCGATCGGCGCGCCGAGGAGCGGGACCTTGTTCGTGAGGTCGCCGAGCTTGGTGACGCCCTCGCCGAGCTTCGCGATGCCGTCGCCGAGGAGCTCGACACTGCCGCTCGCGGCGGCGCTCAGCGCTTCGCGCGCGCGGTGGGCACCGGATTGCGGCTCTTCGCTCGCGACGGCGTGAACGCGGCCGCTGGACACGGGCGCGGAGTCGACGTCGCCCAGCGTGCGCGGGATCGGGAGCGAGGGATCCGAGACCTGGACCTCGACGGATCCAGAGGCGGGCATTCGCAGCGAGTTGTCGGAGACCGAGACCTCGACGGACCCCGACCCTTCGGGGTCGCGCTTGTCGTCGGGATCAGTCGGCACGCTACGAGTATGACATCACGTCGGAGAAGAACCGCGCGACGCACGCTGGACTGTTTTTTTGTCCGTCTTCCATGGTGGTCAACGAGCTCGGTCGGGTGGGCGCGACGCGCTCCCAGAAACCGCGCGCCAGCTCGCACGAAGATCGCGTCCGCGCGAAAAGCCGCGCTCGACAATTTTCCGGATCGACGCGGTGACGAGTCGACGCTGCGCTGCGTCCGCGACGGCCAACAGCGAACGGATATCGTCCAAGTCCTGCGGTCGCTGCCGGTCATCGCGCGCGAGCAGCTTCATCGCGATCAGGTGTCCCGTGCGCGCGACCGGAATACGCAACCCGGGCAGGATCTCGAGGAGCTCGGCGCGCTCGACGACCTCGGGCTCTATCCCGCAGCTAGCAAAGAGCAAGTCCACGATCACGCGATCACTCTTGGGCGAGAGTCGCGCCGTCGCGAGCCGCTTCATGCGCGCGTGCTCGACGACCGTGACGATGCGATATCCACGGCCTGAGAGCTCATGCAGGATCGTTTCGGCGCCAGCGTCGTTCTGAACTGCGACCGCAAGATCGATGTCCCGCGTCAGGCGGGGCTCGGCACGCGCGGAGACCGCAAGCCCGCCGACGAGCGCGTAGTGCAGCCCCGCGGCGTCGAGGTCTGCACAGACCCGGCGAATCGCGGTGGCTAGCGGCGGCGTGCGCGCCACGCTACGACGCGACCCGGTGCGTCGCCGTGTTCCGCGCCTGGTCGAGCGACGCGCCATCGATCCAGCTCGGTCTCGACTGCCGCACGCGACATCCGGGGGTGATCCCGTCGAAGCCGCTGCCGCAACAGGGCCTCGGCGAGCGAGTGAAGCTCGACTGCAACCTCCACTCCCTTCGTTCGTCTCGGGCGAGTCGCCACTTTCGTTTATGCTATCACGTCGGTGAAGAACCGCGCGACGAGGTTTTGCGCGACGTCGAGGCGATACGCGGCGGTCGAGCGGACGTCATCGATCGGCTTCACGAGCGCGTGGATTGCGGCGCGCGCGGCTTCTGCGGCCTTCGCCGGGGCGAGCCCGACGACCGCGCGCTCGGCTTCGTAGATCCGGATCGGGCGATCGGCGACGGCACCGAGCGCGACGCGCGCGGACTTCACGACGCCGTTGTCGAGCTCGATCACGGCCGCGCCCATCACCTTCGAGATCGACTGCGCGCGCCGCGTGCCGACCTTCTTCCACACTTTCTTCGCGCCCGGCGCGGCCGGCGGCAGGTGTGCCGCGACGATCAACTCATCCGCCGCGAGTGCGGTCTTGCGATAGCCGGTGCAGAACTCGCGGTACGGGATGCGCCGCGATCCGCGCACGGATGCGACCTCGATCTCGGCATCGAGCGCGAGCAAGGCCGGCAAGCTATCGCCGACCGGCGACGACGTGCCGACGTTGCCGCCGAGCGTGCCGCGCGCCTGGATCTGCAGTGCACCGATCTCCCGCGCGGCCGCGATCAACGGCGACCACGGAGCGAGCGCGGGCTCGCGCTGGACCTCGAGCCACGTCGCGCCGGCACCGATGTGCGCACCGGTCGCATCGACCGTGACTCCTCCGAGCCCGGGGCAGCGCCAGAGATCTAAGATTCCCTCGGGCGCCGCGCGATGATTCGCGTTGACCATCAGGTCCGTGCAGCCGGCCATCACCATGTAGCTCGGATGCGCCGCCCGTAGCTCCAACGCTTCGACGAGCCCATGCGGACGATGCAGCGCGGTCACTTCGCGACCTCGGCGGCCGCGGCCATCACGGCGTCGACGATCAGTTGATAGCCCGTGCACCGGCAGATGTTGCCGGCGAGCAGCTCGCGAACCTGCGCACGCGCCGTCGCTTCGTCGCCCTTCAACAACTTTCGATCGATCACGTACGCCGCGCACACCGCGATCCCCGGCGTGCAGATGCCGCACTGCGCACCACCGCACGTGACGAGCTCGCGCTGGACCGCATGCAACACACCCGCGTGCTCCAATCCCTCGACCGTCGTGATCTTCCGTCCCTCGCACTGCCCGGCCGCGACGAGGCACGAGTTGACGACTTCACCGTCGAGCATCACCGTGCACGCGCCGCACTCGCCTTCGCCGCAGCCTTCTTTCGTACCGGTCAACCTCAGATCTTCGCGCAGCAGATCCAACAACCGCTTCCACGGCGAGACCTCGACCGTGTGAACGACTCCATTTACTTCCAGCTTCACGACGCTCTCCAGGCGAGCCGCACGGTCTCGGGCGACAGCGGCAGCGCATCGAAAGGCACGCCGAGCGCGTGCTCGACGGCATTCGCGACCGCGGCGGCGGGGCCGTCCATCGGAATCTCGCCGACGCCCTTCGCACCGCTCGGTCCGAACGGATACGGGCACTCGACGATCACGGTCTCGAGCTCGGGCGCATCCGCGAACGTAGGCACGATGCAGTTCGTCATGTTCGCGTTGATGACCTTGCCGTCCTTGTACAGCACGTTCTCGAGGATCGCCCAGCCAAGCGCCTGCAGCGTGCCGCCTTCGATCTGGCCCTTCACGATCACCGGATTGATCGCCTTGCCGACATCGACCGCGTGCACGCAGCGATCGACGTGGACCTCGTACGTGTCGACATCGACCGAAACATCGACGAGGCACGCGGCCCAACCGAACACGGGATACGCCGAGCCGGTGTAGGTCGCGTCGTCCCACGCGATACCGGGCGGCATCTCGTACTGCTTCGTCACCTCGCGCACGCCGTCGTTCTTCGCGACGTGCTCGCGCAATTCGCGGCTCGCCTTGTCGATCAGGCCGCCGACGACCATGCACGTGCGGCTCGCGACGGTCGGCCCGCTATCGGGCACCAGCGAGGTCTTCGGCTCGATCACGGTGATCATCTCCGGGCCGACGCCGAGCGCGGTCGCGGCGATCTGCGTGAAGATCGTGATCGCGCCCTGACCGATATCGGTCGAGCTCGAGCGGACCTCGAACCGGCCATCGGCGAGCTGCGCGACGGTCGCTTTGCCGGCGAGGTACTGCTCGCCAGAGCCGGTGAAGCCGGCGCCGTGGAAGTAGAACGCGAGGCCGCGGCCGCGCTTCACGGGCGTGCCGTTGCGCAGGCCATCGCGGGCGGGCGGAGCGCCGGCGACCTCCTCGATCGCGCCGAGCACTTCGTCGGTACCGACGGAGAATCCGAGCACCTGGCCGGTCGCGGTCGAATCGCCGCTGCGCAGCGCGAGCCGCTTGCGTAGCGCGAGCGAATCCTCTTTTAGATACGTCGCGAGCTTCTCGATCTGGCGCTCGTAGGGGAACGTGGTCTGCGGCGCGCCGAAGCCGCGGAACGCACCGTGCGGCGGATGATTCGTCGCGACGACCCGGCCGCGCACGCGCGTGAGCGGGCACTTGTACGGCCCGGCCGCGTGGAGCACACCGCGCGACAACACCACCGGCGACAGCGTCAGGTACGCACCGCCATCCATCACGCAATCGACATCGATCGCGAGGATCTCGCCGCGCGCGTCGATCGCGAGCCGATGCCGCGTCCATGCCGGGTGGCGCTTCGTCGTCGCCGCGATGTCCTCGTCGCGGTCGTACACCATCTTGACCGCGCGCCCGGCGACCTTCGCGAGCGTCGCGACGTGGGCCGCGAGCATCGACGGATATTCTTCTTTGCCGCCGAACCCACCGCCGGTGACCGACTGCGTGATCACGACGCCGTCGGGGCCGACGCCGAGGAACACCTTCATCGCCTTGTGGACGTAGTACGGGCACTGCATCGAGCCGACGATGAAGCACTTGCCGTCGCGCCACTCGGCCATCATGGCCTGCGGCTCGATGTACATCTGCTCCTGCGGCGACGTGTAGTAGCGGCTGTCGATCACGTGTGCGGCCTTCGCGATCGCGGCCTCGAATTCGGCGTCGCTCGCGTGGCCCTTGCGGATCAGGAACTGCTTGAACACGTTGTCGTCGCGATAGAGCACTTGCTTCTTCGCGAGCGCATCCTCGACGGTGAAGATCGCCGGCAGCGGCTTGATCTTCAGCTTGACCGCACGCATCGCCTGGAACGCGAGCTCGCGGGTCGGTGCGGCGATCAGCGCGACCGCTTCATCGACGTGCATCACCGGCTTGCCGATCGCGACGAGCGCGGGCTGATCGTTCTCGATCAGCGCGATCACGTTCTGGCCGGGAACATCGGCCGCGGTCGCGACGACGACGCGACTCCAATCGAACGCGGGATCGAGCTCGATCGCCTCGAGGATGCCGTGCGCGATCTTCGAACGCACGGTCGCGCCATGCCACGCATGGGGTGCGTCGAGGTCGTCGAGATACCGTGCGCGGCCCGTGACCTTCGCGACGCCGTCGACGCGCGGCAGCGAACGGCCTACCGAGGGCGAATCCATCGGCGCATTACACCACTTTTCGCGGGCTTCTGCTTCGCCGCCGCAATCGACGGAAGTTGGAAATCGTTCCACGCAGCGGTGCCGGTCGCGCCGGTCGGCACCGGGTCGGACGCCAGGAAGAACGTGCCGCGCGCGGCGTCGTAGCCGCCGGGGACCTTCAGGATCCGCGTCGCGGCGACGTTGAAGCTATCGGTCGACGCGACGTTGAGATCGGCGACGTCGGTCGGCAGGTTCGGATACGCGAGCTGCGTGCCGCTCGGCCCGATGATGCCCCACTGCCACTGCTGCAGCGTCGGCGTCTGGCGCGACGCCGTCACGCCGACGGCCGAGAAGTCCGCGGTCAGAGAGCCGCCGGTCGTCGTCCAGCTCACGATGTGCGTGCCGGTGTCGAGCGACGGTGCGGTCTCGAAGTCCGGCAACAGGTCCGCGCTCCAGTCGGTCGAGTACGCACCGGTCGTGCCCCACTCGATGAAGTTTCGAGCCGTGTTCGCGCCGGACTGCTCCGCGTGAACGACATCGAGCGAGCCCGCGATCGCCGCCGGGACCGGAACCGTCACGGTCGCCGGGTTCTCCGCAGAGGTCGGCGCGAACGCGCCCGAGTAGAGCTGACCGCGGCCCGTGAACAGGTTGTCAGTCACGCCGACCGTGAACCCGCTCGTCACGTTGTTGAACGTGTACGTCCGCGTCGCGCCGAGCGCGTAGGTCTGTGCCTGGTAATCGATCGCCAGGCCCGAGCTCACCGGCTGCGCCGGGATGAAGAACGAGCTGACCGGCTTGAAGTTCTGGTCGAGTGCCGCGACGAACATGTCGGAGGCCGTGCAGCCGTTGGTGAAGCTGAACGACGTCGTCGTGCTCGTCACACCGCTTCCACTCGGGGCTGTGACAGGTAGCTGGGCGTAGCCGCATGTCCCCTGGATCAGGTACTGCGTGATCCCGGTGTGCAGCGTATCGAGCGGGATCGTGATCGTCGTCTGGATCGTCACGTTACTCGCGGGCGGCGTGAGGATCAGGTGGTCGCCCGGCTTCACGCCCGCCCACGTGACGACCATGAACTGTGCGGCCGACGCGCCGAAGCCGCCGATCAGCACGTTCGGGAGGACCGCGGTCGCGTAGCCGCCGGCATTCATGACCTGGCGCGCGTTGCCACTCGCGTCGAGCGGCGCTTCACCGACGACGCTCGAGTCGACGTTCTGAAAATAGACCTTCGTATCGGGCACCGGCGTGCCATCCGGGAACGTCACCGTGACCAGCACCGGCAGCGCCTGCGCCGGCGAATCGATCAGCGCTGGCGAATCGTGCGGGCCGGCCGGTGCGTCGGCGATCTTGCGGGCGGAGTCGTCACCGCACGCGGAGAGCGCGAGAAATAACAAAGGGAGGCGGCGCATGGTCTGCCATCATAACAAAGCCCGGCGGTAGCGGCGGCTCGTACGTGTTGCGCGAAATCGTTCCGGTCGCGCCCGTCGGTGCAGGTGTGAACTGGAACACACGGCCGCGGACGGCGTCGTAGCCGTTCGGCACCTTCACGAGCGCGACGCTGTCGACCGTCGTCGTGTCCGTCGCTTTGATGTTCGCGTCGAAGGCGTCGGTCGGGATCACCGGAAACTGCAGCTGCGTCGCGCTCGGGCCCGCGATGTCCCACAGCCACGTGTCGCTCGCTCGCGTGACGTAAACCTCCGCGATCGCTGCATCGGGAGCCGTCGCCGTCGTGCTCGCGGTCCAGCCGAGCACGTGCGTCGCCGGATCGAAGGCCGGCGGCGACGTGAAGTCCGGGATTCGGGTCGCGGCGTAGTCCACCGTCAGATCCACGGTCGGGCCCCAGATCACCCGCTCCCGCTTCGTCTCCGCCACGCGCTGGACCATGTGGAGGACGTCACTCGAGCCGAGCGGTGCGACGGGGATCGCGACCGTCGCGATCGCCGGATCCGCGAGCGTCGCCGCGGCGTAGCCGGTGTAGAGCGGGCCGCGCACCGACACGATCGTGTCGTCGAAGTCGAGCTCCGCACTCGGCATGTCGTTGTTCGTGAACGTGAACGTGCGGGTCGTCGCGAGCGCGTACGTCTGGGTCGAGTAATCGATCGTCGCCTGATCGACGATCGTCTGGTTCGCGACGTAGAAGTAGCTGACCGCGTGCGACGAAGCGTCGAGCCCGGTCACCATCACGTCGGCGATGCCGTTGCAGCCGTACAGCGAAATCTGCTGGGTGAACGTCGTGCCGGTGGTCGTCGGCTCGGCGATGAAGCCGCCGCACGAGCTCTCGATGTCGTAGCCGACGACGCCCGCGTGCGCGGTGTCGAACGGCACTTTGAACACGACGATCGGAAAATCGGTGATCGCGCCCGACGTGTCGTAGATCAGATGATCGCCGGGCTTCACGCCGGTCCACGTGTACAGATGATGGCCGGCGACGCCGACGGCCGGGGTCGGATCGGGATCGAGGATCGTGACCGAGCCACCATCGGGCATCGGCGCGCTCGCGGTGCCCGCCGGGCCGGTCTCCATGCTCGCGATCACCGTCGAGTCCGCTGCTTGGAAATAGACCGGCACGAGCGCGGCGGGCGAGCCATCGGTGTGCTTCACGATCACCGTCACGGTCGGCGATGGCGCGTCGATCGGCGCAACCGCAGCATCCGAAACCTTGCGATCACCGCCGTCACCACACGCCGCGATCACGAGAACGAGCCAGATCGCGCGGCGCATGACCCGATGATAGCGCGGCCACACGTGTAGGATGCGTGCGGATGCGCACGCGCCAGCTCGCCGGGAGACCAGTCGCCACCGTCGGGCTCGGCGATGTCAGCCTCGAGCGCTCCAGCAAGCGCGGCCGCGACACCGCGGAGGTCATCCGCCGCGTCCACGACGCGCTCGAAGCATCGGTCGATCTGATCGACGTCGCGCCCGAAGAAGACAGCGAGCGCGCGGTCGGCGAAGCGGTCCGTGCGTTGCGCGTACGCGATCGCGCGATCGTCGCGACCCGCGTGGTCGAGCTGCCGAAGCACGAGCTGCCGATGCGCTACATCGTCGAGCGGGTCGAAGCGTCGCTGCGCGCGACGCGGCTCGACGTGATGCCGCTCGTCCAGCTGCCGCTGCGCGCGAGCTGGCTCGTGACGCCGCAATGGCCCGAGCTCGTCGCGACGTGCATGCGGCTCGTCCGCGAGGGCAAGGTGCTGCACTGGGGCGTGCGGGTGACCGAGACCAGCGCCGATCCGGTGCCGAACGTCCCGAAGCGTGCACCGGTGACGCTCGAAGACGCGACCGCGTTGCTCGCGCGCGAAGCAGAGCAGCCGCGCTCGTCGCTGATCATGATGCCCGACGAGGCGATCGCCGCGGATCCTGCGCTCGCGATCGCGGTCGAGCTGACGCGCAATGCCAGCGCGCCGCCGCCGGCTGCCGACGGCGAGCTCACGCACCCCGCGATGCTGTTCCTCGACGAGCCGTGGCTCGCGACGCTCGCGGTCGAGCTGTCGGTGTGCCGGCGCGATGCGATCGCGCTCGTCGCGGCAGCGGCCGGAAAGAAGCCGGTGCTCGCGCTGCGCCCGCTCGAAGGTGGCGCGCTCGCCGGCACGCTGGGCCCGGGTGCGAGCCTCGCACCGCTCGACGATCGCCGCGCGCTGACGCCGGCGCAGCTCGAACAGATCTCGATCGGCGTCGCGAAGCTCGCATCGCGCGTGAAGCGCGAGCCACCCGCGGCGCGCGCATCCGCGGCTGCGCGATCGATCACCGAGTCCGCACAGCGCCCGCCGCACGTCGTGGTGACCACGCTGGCCGAGCTCGCGCTGCGCTACGTGATCGATCGAGGCGCGATCGCGATGCCGCGCGTCCACGCACGCGACGCACTTATCGAACTGATCGGGTGCGGCAACGCCGAACCGTTGCCCGATCCGCTGATCGCCAAGATCGACGAGCTGTTGGCCGATCCGACCGACGAAACCTAGACTACTGCGCGCGTGTTCAGTATGCTGGTTTCGTGAAGTCGCGGCCGAGTGCGAACCCCACGAACCGCTTCCACGATACGGCGGTCGCGTACGACGAAGGCGATGGGCCTCCGCCCGCGACCGTGAAGCTGATCGAGGATCACTCGCGTTCGATCCTCGCGAGCAACGACTCGCCGGATGTCGGCTTCAACTTCAGCGTGAATCCGTATCGCGGCTGCCTCCACGCATGCGCGTACTGCCTCGCCGGCGATACCCAGATCACGCTCGCGGATGGCCGCACGCGCCGGCTCGCCGATCTACGTCCCGGCGATGCGATCTACGGCACGCAGATGGTTCAGGGCACGCGCCGCTACGTCCACACCCGCGTGCTGCATCACTGGGCAACGCGCAAGCCGGCGTTCCGGATCACGCTCGCCGACGGTACGGATCTGATCGCGAGCGGCGATCATCGCTTCCTCAGCGAGCGCGGCTGGCGGTTCGTCGAGGCGGCCGAGCCACCGTTCCAACGGCCGACGCTGAAGCTCCACGACATGCTCGCCGGCCCCGGCAATCACTCGGCGCTGTCGACGCGCGCGCACGTCACCGAGCATTCGATCGCGAGCGAGCTGCGCTACGCGAATGGCAACGCGCGCGCGATCACCGAGAGCCACGCGTATCGGATCACGTCGTACCCGCGGCCGTGGCAGCTCTCCGGCCGCGAGGTCGAGACGCTGCCGACCTCGCGGATCGTCCGGATCGAGCCGATCGGCACGCGCGACTTGTTCGACATCACGACCGGCACCGGCGACTTCATCGCGAACGGCGTCGTCAGCCACAACTGCTTCGCACGGCCCTCGCACGAATACCTCGATATGGGCGCGGGCACCGACTTCGATACGAAGATCGTCGTCAAGCCGCACGCGGCGCAGCTGTTGCGCGAGGCGTTCGACAAGCCGAGCTGGAACGGCGACCTCGTGATGTTCAGCGGCGTCACGGATTGCTACCAGGCGGTCGAGTCGCAGCTCCATCTCACGCGGCAATGCCTCGAGGTCTGCCTCGAGTATCGCAACCCGGTCGGGATCATCACGAAGAGCGCTCTGATCGAGCGCGACCTCGACCTCATCGTCGAGCTCCACAAGGAAGCCGGCGTTCACCTCAGCGTCAGCATCGCGTGGGTCGACGCCGACCTCGCGCGCGCGATCGAGCCGTGGGCGCCGGCACCGGAGCGCAGGTTCAAGGTCCTCGAGAAGTTCGCGAAGGCCGGCGTGCCGGTCGGCGTGATGTGCGCGCCGATCATGCCCGGGCTCAACGACGATCAAGTCGTTCGCGTGCTCGAACGCGCGAAGGATGCGGGCGCGCAGAGTGCCGGTTGGGTCCTGCTCCGCTTACCGGGTGCGGTCGCGCCGGTGTTCGAGGAGCGGATCCGCGCCGCGTTTCCGCTCGCGGCCGACAAGATCATGCATCGGATCCGCGAGACCCGCGGCGGCGAGAAGCTGTACGACCCGCGCTGGCACACGCGCGGCCGCGGCGAAGGCGTCTACGCCCAGACGATCGCGGCGATGTTCGAGACCACCGTGAAGCGGCTCGGGCTCAACTCGCGCGACGATCGCTACCTCACCGGGTTGCCGCCGTCGCGGTTCCAGCGCCCACAGAAGCCGAAGGCGCAGCTGTCACTATTCTAGCGCTAAGCCTTCGCGTCGGCGGTCATCGGCCCGGCTGGCAACGCGCGCCACGAACCGGAGCCGAGCGCGACCTCGGGCTGCTCAGCGAACCACACGAGCGCCTGCTCGGCATCCTCGATCAAGCACAGCCGCTCGACGAGCACGAGGTCGCAGAACTTGAGCAGCGCTACGTCGCAATTGATGGTCACGACCTCGCGCAGGAGGCGCAGCGTGTCGATGCCGTGCTTGAGCCCGAGTAGCGTCGCGCGGTAGCTGCGCTCGCGATCGATCAAGCGATCGAGGAAAAAGTGGCGCACGCCCGAGAACACCCTCGCGACGACTCGCGCGAGCTTCGCGCCGGTCGAGACGCGCGACTTCGTCAGCTTCTCGAGTGCGAGCTCGACGTCATCCGCGTGCTCCGCGATCGCGATCAGCGCGTGTCCCGGTGGACAGTCGCCGAGGCGCATGGCCTCGCGACGCGTGTGGAGGCGAGCATCGTGTTCGGTCTGTGCGAGCTCGCGGCACAACTTGTCGCGGAGACGGGTGCGGGGGTCGGACATGACCGAGCCCAAGTGCAGCCGCCATGCCGCGACCTAACCGACGCTTCACCGAAAATCCGGCGATCGATCGTGCGTTCGTGCCACGCCGCGCGCGCGGGTGTCAGCGCAGTGCGAGCCAGAGGATGCCTCCGAGCGCGGCCAGCGCGATCGCGATGGCAAAACCGAACACCAGCGGCGGCCGGGTGGCAGGCCGCGAAGCCGTGCGGGTGCGCGCGGTCACCGGTGTAGCCGGGGCTGCGATGTGGCGCTCCGCCGGGTCGCGATAACGCAGTGCAAGGCCGCCGAGCTCGAGCAGCATGCCGTCGGCGAGCGTGGCTTCGCCCAGCGCCGCGCCGTCGAGCCGCGTGCCGTTCTTCGAGTCGAGATCGACGACGCGCACGCCGTCCCACGTCCGGCGGATCTCGACGTGGCGCTTCGAGAGATCGGCGTCGTCGAAGATCCACTGCGCGTCGTCGCCGCGGCCGATCACGAACGTCGCCTCGGGTGGGGGCAGCGCGCGCTTCGCACCGGTATGGGGCCCGCGCTCGACGGTGAGCGTCGGTGCACCGGTAGCGCCGAGCAGATCGCGGACGAGCTCGCGCGCGAGGCTCTCGGTGCGTTGCGGCGGCGTCGGCTGCGCGCCCGGCGGTGCCGGCGCGATCCGCACGCGATACGAGCCGATCGCGAACACGTGGCCTTCGCCGAGCGCGCCGGAGCCCTCCGCGCTGCGCCAGGTGCCGCGATCGATCGTGACGTGCTCGGGCTTCGCGGCCGCTGCGGGCAACCGGATCCGCGCGCTCGGACTGCTGCCGATCACGAACGTCTCGTCGGCGAGATCGATCGCCGGCAGCCCCGCCCTGCCTTCTTCACTCACCTCGATCCGCAGCATCACGACCCCGCCCTGGTGCTCGTGCTCGTGCTCGTGTCACGTGCACGTGCGCGTGCACGCGGATCGGATCGCGTAGCTCCGGCCTCGCGTAGTACCCGTGTTCTGAACTGCGTCGGATCGGAGGAAACGACAGCAAAGAAGCGACAGCGTCTCGGTCCGGATCCGCGAGCCAAGACGCGACGGGACTGGCCACGAGCGCTCGGCCTGCACGAGCACGTGCACGTGCACGTGACACGTGTACGAAACACGGAAATCCCTTCTGGCACCTACTTCGCTCGCTGCTCTTCGGCTTTGTACTTGTAATAGCGGTCGAGCACCATCTTCAGATACTGCCGGGTATACGCGTACGGCGGCACGGTGTAGCCGTACTTCGCGAGCGAGCCGAGCCCCGCGTGATAGCCGGCGATCGTCAACACGAGGTCGCCGTCGACGCGATTCGCGAGCCAGCGGAGGAGCCGCGTGCCCGTCATGATGTTCGTGCGCGGGTCGAAGATGTCGCCCTGCGTGCCCATGTCGATGTAGACGTCGGGGTGGACCTGCATGAGGCCCTTGCAGTCCATCGACGACACGACGTGCGGGTCGTAGTCGCTCTCGGCGCTGATCACGGCGCGGATCAGCGGGACCGGGATCTTGTAGAGCGCGGACGCCTCGTAGATGAACTGGTCGTAGCGATGGAACCGCTCCGGCGAATTATCGGTCGCCGCGACCTTGTCGCAGCGCGGGCAGTTGCCGCGTTGCGCCGACGCCTTGGACCCGATCGGCGGTGGCGAATCGAGGACCTTCTTCCACGGCGCGCCACCCGACGGCTTCAGGTTCGTGAAGTGAGTGACGCCGTCCTTGTCGGTGAACGAATAGATATCGGCGCGCACCTGTGACGCCAGCCCGAGGACGGCGACCGCGACGAGCCAGGCACGCACCGAGCAATTCTAGCGTGCGGGGACGAGCTTCGCGAACGCTTCTTTATCGATGGCCTTTTCCATCGCGTCCGCCGCCGTGATCGTGCCCTCTTTGACCAGCTTCTCGAGCGACGCGTCCATCAGCTGCATGCCCTCGGCTTGGCCGGATTGGATGAAGCTGCCGATCTGCTGGGTCTTGCCTTCGCGGATGAGCGACGCGAGCGCGAGGCTGCCGAGCAGGATCTCGTGCGCCGCGCAGCGGCCACCGCCGACCTTCGGGATCAGTTGCTGCGCGACGACGCCGGCGAGCGAATCGGCGAGCAGGCCGCGGATCTGCGGCTGCTGCTCGGCCGGGAACGCGTTGACGTAGCGGTCGATCGTCGCCGCGGCCGAGTTCGTGTGGACGGTCGCGTAGATCAAGATGCCGAACGACGCGAGCTGGAGCGCGGCCTTCATCGTCTCTGCACCGCGAAGCTCGCCGACGAGGATGACGTCCGCGTTCTCGCGACCAGCGCTGCGGATCGCCTCGAGGAACGACGGCACGTGCTCGCCGACCTCCTTGTGGGTGACGAAGCACTTGCGCGGCTGGTGGACGAACTCGACCGGGTCCTCGATCGTCAGGATGTGACCCGAGCGCGTGCGGTTGATGTGATCGATCATCGCGGCGAGCGTCGTCGACTTACCGGAGCCGGTCGGCCCGGTGACGAGCACGAGGCCGGCGCGAATCTCGGCGAGCTTCCGCACGCCGGCGGGCACCTTGAGATCGTCGAGCCCGAGGATCTTCGTCGGAATCGCGCGGAACACCGCACCGACACCGGTGAGCTTGCGCAGGTAGTTCGCGCGGAACCGCGACTTCGTCCCGTGAGCGTGCGCGAAGTCGAGGTCGCCCGTCGACTCGAACTGCGCGCGCTGGTGCGGGCTGACGATCGTCATCAGCATCGCCTCGATGTCGCCGCTCGACAGCGGTTGCTCGCCGTCGGGAACGAGCGCGCCGCGCAGGCGCAGCATCGGGGGATAACCGGGCGTGAGGTGGAGGTCCGAGCCGCCGCGCTCGAGCAGGCGATCGAACAGCGTGGAGATGTTCACGCGTCACCGTCCTTCTTGCCGAATAGACCGCCGAGGCGGCTCTTCGCTGCGGGCGCCGCGGCCACCGGTGCCGGTCCCTTCAGCTGCGTCGCGAGGTTCGCCTTCGCATCGGCCACGCTCATCGCGGTCTCTTCGCTGATCTTGCCGGCCTTGACCAGCTCGGCGAGCGATTCGTCGAACCGGATCATGCCGAACGAGCGGCCGCGCTGGAGGAGGTTTGGCAGCTGGAACAACTTGTCCTCGCGGATCAGCACGGCGAGAGGCAGCACGCCCGTGACGAGCTCGATCGCCGGCGCGACACCACCGCCGATCGCCGGCAGCAAACGCTGCGCGACGATCGCGCGCAAGGCACCGGCGATCGAGGCGCGAACCTGGCTGTGCTCCTCGGGCGGGAACATGTCGATCAGGCGATCGAGCGTCTTCGCCGCCGACGGCGTCGACATCGTCGCGAGCACGAGGTGACCCGTCTCGGCGGCGGTCAGCGCGATCTCGACGGTCTCGCGATCGCGCAGCTCGCCGATCACGATGACGTCGGGATCCTCGCGCAGCGAAGCCTTGAGCGCGCTCGCGAACGTCTTCGTATGCCGCCCCGCCTCGCGCTGCGACACCAGCGCCATCTTGCGCGGGTGCTCGATCTCGATCGGATCCTCGACGGTGAGGATGTGGTGCGGCCGGGTCGAGTTCACGAGATCGACGAGCGCGGCGAGCGTCGTCGTCTTGCCGTGGCCGCTCGGGCCGGCGATCACGACGAAGCCCTGGTGATGGCCGACGACCTTCGCGAGCTCTTTCGGCAGGCCGAGCTCCTCGAGCGTGCGCGGCCGATCGAACGCGAGCCGGAACGTGCCCTTCAGGCCGACCTGGTGGCGCGAGATGTTCGCGCGCAACCGACCGCCGCCGGGCGCATCGATCGCGAGGTCGACGTAGCCAGCCGACTGCAAGCGCTCGCGCTCCTCGGCCGCTAGCAGCGGTAACAGGATCTGCTCCGCCTGCTCGGCAGACAGCGGCTTCGCGTCGGCCGTGATCGGCACCAGCTCGGCGTTCGTCCGGATCGACACCACGCGATTGCCGGCGATGTGGAGGTCGCTCGCCTTCGCCCGACGGGCCTGCGCGACGTAATCGGCGAACGAGCCCGGCGTCGGGGCCGGGACCACGGGCTCGACGTTCGTCGAAGCGCGCTTCGCCGGCGCCGGTTTCGCGACCTCGATCTCGGTCTCGTCGAGCTCGAGCTCGAGCCCGCCGTACTGCTCGGGCGCCTTCGGCCTCGGGCTACCGATCGAAACCGGCGAGCCGATCACCTTAGATGGCGTGACGGGCGGTTTCGCTTCATCGAGCGTGAGCGCCTCCATCGGCAGCTCGGGGACATCTACCTCGACGGGGAGCTCGAAATCGGGGCTCGACTTGCCGACCGTCACCGGCGGCTGCTTCGAGGCGGCGCGCATCCGCGCGGCACCCTTCTCGATTCGGACCACGATCTCGTTGCCGCGCCGCCCGGTGCGGATCCGCAGCCGGCGCCTGCCGACGTCGAGGTCCGTCGGATCCGTCGAGCCGTCGCCGTGCGGGATCAGGGGCGCGATCTCGCTGCCTTCGACAAACGCCCACAGCATCGCGGACGTGAGCGGGCGTTGGGTCAGGTTGACGTACGCGCCCTTCTGGCGCATCGCGATCGGGCGTCCAACCGCCACCACGATCTCGCTCACGCCATCCTTGTCGAGATACCCCAGGATCTGTTCGAGCTGGCTGCTCACGGTCTAGTTGCCATCGTACCTCTTCTCCAAGCGGAGAGAGGGGTATGGTCCGGGCAGCATGACGCAGCTCGACACCGACTACTTGGTGATCGGTTCTGGACTCGCCGGGCTCAACTTCGCACTCCTCGCCGCCGAGCACGGCCGCGTGGTCGTGATGACGAAGAAGCGGCCGACCGACACCAACACGAACTGGGCACAGGGTGGCGTCGCCGCGGTCCTCGCGAACGACGACAGCTTCGACACCCACATCCAGGACACGCTGATCGCCGGCGACGGCCTCTGCGATCGCAACGTCGTCGAGCTGTGCGTCAACGACGGCCCGCGCCAGGTCCAGCGCCTGCTCGATCTCGGCGTCCGGCTCGATCGCGATGCCGCCGGCAACCTCGACCTCGGCCGTGAAGGCGCGCACTCGAAGCACCGCGTCGTTCACTGGGAGGACATCACCGGCCGCGAGATCCAGCGCGCGCTGCTCGCCGCCGTCGAGTCGCACCCGAACATCACGATCCTCGACAACCACATCGCGGTCGACCTGTTGTCGCTCGCGAAGTACGGCGGCGACCCGGCGTGCTTCGGGGCATACGTGCTCGACACCCGGACCCACGTCGTCCAGACGATCTGCGCGCGCGCGACCGTGCTCGCGAGCGGCGGCACCGGCAAGGTCTACATCTATACGTCGAACCCCGACGTCGCGACCGGCGACGGCATCGCGATGGCGTATCGCATCGGCGCCGCGTGCGGCGACCTCGAGTTCACCCAGTTCCACCCGACCGTGCTCTATCACCCGCACGCGAAGAGCTTCTTGATCTCGGAGGCGCTGCGCGGTGAAGGCGGCGTGTTGCGCCTCGCGACCGGCGAGGAGTTCATGCACCGCTACGATCCGCGCGGCTCGCTCGCCTCGCGCGACATCGTCGCCCGCGCGATCGACAACGAGCTCAAGAAGTCCGGCGCGGACTGCGTGTTCCTCGACATGACCGCGCTCGACCCGGCGTTCGTGCGCCAGCGGTTCCCGAACATCTTCGAGCACTGCCTCGCGCTCGGCATCGACATGACGAAGGTCGGTATCCCGGTCGTGCCGGCGGCGCACTACCAGTGCGGCGGCGTGAAGACCGACATCAACGGCGCGACCACCGTGCGCGGGCTCTACGCGATCGGCGAGTGCGCGATGACCGGCCTCCACGGCGCGAACCGGCTCGCATCGAACTCGCTACTCGAAGCGATGGTGTTCTCGACTCGCGCGGCCGAGGCGGTGCGCGGCGAGGTCCGCCGCCAGCCCTCGCAGCTCGCGCCGTGGTCGACCGGCAGCGCGACGGACTCGAATGACGCGATCGTCGTGGCCCTCAACTGGGAAGAGGTCCGCCGGTTCATGTGGTCGTACGTCGGCATCGTCCGCTCGAACAAGCGGCTCGAGCGCGCGCGCCACCGCATCGAGATCCTGCGCGACGAGATTCGCGAGTACTACATCGACTTCAAGATCACGAGCGACCTGGTCGAGCTCCGCAACCTCGCGCTCGTCGCGCACCTGATGATCGAGTGCGCGCGCCGCCGCAAGGAATCGCGCGGTCTCCACTTCACGCTCGACTATCCCGAAAAGCTTCCCGACGCTTTGCACTCGGAGATCCAGCTGACCGACGGTCCGAGAGGCTAGCTGCGACTGCGAGGCGTCCTTCACACCCCACGATGTGAACGCTCGTTGACTCGATACACCGTTTGGTACGTGGGTGCGGACACTTAGCGCCTCGATCGCCCGCGAAACCCGCTGGCATATCGGTCGCAATACCGTCTCCCATCAACTCCTAGCTGCCGGATCTTGACGGACGGCCACGCAGCTCGGGGGGCCACCGAAGCATTCTGCTTCGGTGGCTTTATTTTTTTCGGCTGTTACTGTCAACGCAGTGAAGCCGCTCTGGGTGCTCGCGCTCGTCACCGCCTGTGGTGGTCCCGCGGGTCCATCGTCGCCGGCCGCCGATGGCGTGCGCGAGTACGTGAAGGCGCTCCACTCGAACGATCCGCACGACGCGTATGACCTGCTCGCGTCGGACGTGAAGAAGAAGCTCAGCTACGACGAGTTCGCGCTCCAGTGGAAGCAATCGCAACAGGAGCGGACGTGGCAGGCAAAGGTGCTCGAGGACAGCCTCAAGGGCAACCCGGATGTCGGCGAGCGCGCGCTCGTCAGCTTCTCGGACGGCAAGCTCGTCCAGCTCCAGCGCGAGGGTAAGACCTGGCGGCTCGAGTCGGAGCTGGTCTCGCGGTCGCGCGCGAAGCAGCCGCGCGATGCGATCCGACTGTTCGCGGATGCGGTCGCCGCGCGCGATGTCACCGCCGCGCTGAACTTGTTGACGCAGCGCCGCCGCGATGGCCTCCAGAAGCAGGTCGAAGGCTTCATCGCGGGGCTCGGCAAGCACATCAACGGCTCGCTCGAGACGCTCGGCGATCGCGCGGAGCTGCGTTGGGACGAGAACGGCATCCGCTATCGGATCGTGCTCCGCAAGGAAGACGACGAGTGGCGCGTCGACGACATCTACATCCGTCCCGCGCCGAAGGGCGAGGACGAGGGCGACAAGGGCGGCGTCGAGGGCTCGGTTCCCGAGGACTTCTAGGCTTTGCGGCGCGAGCCGCCGAGGAACGACGGCAAGCGATGGCGCAGGCCGCGCAGCATGTCGATCGCGCTGCCGCTCGGCGGCGTCTGATTCGTCGCCGGCATGACTTTCGGCGCGAGCTCGATCCGCGGCGTGTCGTCGCCGACGAGCGCAGCGACCGGTGTCGCCGACGACGGATCGCCGGTGCGCGGGCCGAGGCCCATGCCTTCGCGCGCCTCTTCGACCGTCTTCGCGAGCACCGTGTGGAGATCCTTGCGGAGCTGGACCTTCTTGAGCGTCGTCCCGATCTGGCGCGCCATCTCGCGCGTCGACGGGAACCGATCGTCGATGTTGCGCGACAGCGCGCGCTGGACGATCGCGACGAACGGCTGCGGCACGTCCGGACGCAGCGGACGCAGCGGCTGGACCATGCAGTCGCGCAGGCGCGTATAGGTTTCGTAGTCGGTCGTGCCGTCGAACAGCTTGCGACCGACGAGCGCTTCCCACAGCACCGAGCCGCACGCGAACTGATCGCTCGCGGCGAGCGGCCGTCCACCGGCGACGATCTCCGGCGCGAGATACGACATCTTGCCTTTGACGATGCCTTGCTCGGTCGTCTCCTGCGGGCGATCGGGCGCGAGCGCGAGACCGAAGTCGATCAGCTTCACCATGCCGCGCGTCGTGAGCAGCACGTTGTGCGGCGACACGTCGCGATGCACGACGGGCAGCGGCCGACCGTCGGGGCCGAGCCGTTCGTGCGCGGCGGCGAGCCCGCGAAGAATTCCGACGCCAACGGCGGCGACGAGCTCCCACCGGGTCGGCTCGTTGCGCTGGACGTGCCAGCGGATCCAAGTGCCGAGATCGACGCCGTCGATCCACTCGAGCACCATGTAGTAGTTGCCGTGGTCGTGTACGAAGTCGTGGACCTCGGCGACGTTCGGCGACTGCAACGTCGAGCCGACGCGCGCTTCCTCGACGAACATCGCGACGTACGGATTCTGAATTGCGAGATTCTGGTGCATCTGCTTCACCGCGACATCTCGGACGAATCCCGAATCGCCGCGCACGCGTCCGCGCCAGACGTCGGCCATGCCACCACGGCCAGCAACTTCGATGAGCTCGTAACGCCCGCCGACGATCGTACCCGGACGGGGCTCCTCGGCCATCTCACCTTTATCTTGGCACAAACTGCCGGCGGGAAGAGCCGCTCGAATGGTAATCTCGTGATCATGGAGTCCAGCCCGGGCCTCGCCCGGTTTGCTGAAGTAGTGGCGAGAGACGAGCTCGCGCTCGACCATGCGGCGCTACTCATCGGCGCTTGGGACTATCCGACACGCGATCTGGATCGCTATCGCGCGCAACTCGACGACATCGCTCGCCGTGTCGCGCCGGGAGTCGAACGCGCGGACAACAGCACGGCCCGCGCGCACGCGATCAGCGACTACTTGTTCGGCCGGCTCGGCTTCGCCGGCAACGCGGATGATTATTACGATCCGCGCAACAGCTTCCTGTGCGACGTGATGGATCGCCGGCGCGGGATTCCGATCTCGCTGTCGGTGCTGTACCTCGAAGTCGCGCGGCGCGTCGGCGTGCTCGCGCAGGGCGTGAACTTCCCCGGGCACTTTCTCGTGCGCGTCGCGATCGAAGACGCGTGGTTGTTTCTCGACCCGTACAACAACGGCTCCGAGATGTCGCCCGCGGATCTCGAGAACCTGTTGAAGAAGACCACCACGCCGAGCGCGGTGCTCGAGCCGAGCGTGATCGCGGCGGCGAGCAAGCGTCAGATCGTCGCGCGCATGCTCGTCAACCTCGCCGGGATCTACGGGCGCAACGGCGACCTGCCGCGCTCGCTCGACGTGTTAGAACGGCTCGCGATCCTCGAGCCCGCGAATCCGCGCATCGCACGGGACCTCGCGCAGCTGCGAGAACGCGTCGATGGCCTGAATTGAAATAGACCTGATGTCTGACTTCACCGCTGACCAAGTCGCGAAGCAGCTCGACTACTGCACGTTCTGCCCGAAGATGTGCCGGCACGCGTGCCCGGTGTCGACGGCGAGCGGTCGCGAGACTCACATCCCGCAGGTCAAGATGGATCGGATGAACCAGCTGCGGCTCGGCCGGAGCAGCTGGACCGCCGAAGAGAGCGATCCGCTGTGGGCGTGCACCGGGTGCCGCCACTGCACCGTGTACTGCGATCACGGCAACGAGCCCGGGCTCGTGTTGCTCACCGGTCGCGCTGCCGCGGTCGACAAGGGTGTGCCGCATCCCGCGCTCGTCGGTTACTCGGAGCGCTTTCGCGCGCGCGAGCAGCGGCTGTCGGCGCAGCTCCAGGCGAGCTTCCCCGATCGCCTCGCGACCGAAGGCGAGCTCGGGTTCTGGCCCGGCTGCGACGCGATCGACAAGGGCTCGGCCGATATCGCAGCGGCGCTCGCGCTGTTCGATCGCACCGGGCTCGAGGACGTGAAGATCGTCGACGCGCCGCAAGCGTGCGCGGGCTATCCGCTGCTCGCCGCCGGGCACAAGGATCTGTTTCGTTGGCACGCGGGCCGCGTCGCGACCGCGATGCGCGGCTTCAAGAAGGTCGCGATCAACTGCAGCGCGTGCCTCTACGCCGTGCGCCAGCAGTACGCCGCGGAAGGCGTGCAAGTTCGCGCCGAGGTCGTGTCGCTCGCCGACGTGCTCGCGCCCGCCGCCGCGAACCTCGCGTGTCAGCTCCAGCGCAAGAGCGTCTACTATCACGACCCCTGCTATCACGCGCGCTACAACGACGTCGTCGAGGCGCCGCGCAAGGCGCTCGCGCAACTCGTCGAGGTTCGCGAGCTGTCGTGGAACAAGCAGGACACCGAGTGCTGCGGCGGCGGTGGCCTGTTGCCGAAGACGATGCCGCTCGTCGCCGATCAGATGAGCAAGCGCCGGCTCGCCGAGGTCCACGCGCAAGGCGGCGGTATGGTCGTGACCTCGTGCGCGACGTGCGCGTTCATGTTGAAGCGCAACGCGCCGGCGTCGGTCGAGGTCGCGAACCTCGCGACGGCGATGGCGGTGCTGTCCGAGACGCCGTTCACGCCGCCCGCATCGAGCGACGGCGAAGAAGACTAAGGACGCGTCTGCGGCTCGAGAGCAGCGTCCTCGTGCCACTTGCGCATCGCCGGCAGCGCGTGCAGCGCGTCGGAGTACGTGCGGCACGCCGGCTCGAGCTCGACCGCGTACGTCTCGAACCGGGTCGCGACCGGCGCGAACATCGCGTCCGCGATCGTGAACGTGCCGAACAGGAACGGCCCACCGCTCGCGGCGAGCGCGGTCTTCCAGATCTCTTGAACGCGCGCGATATCCGCGAGTGACTCCGGCGTGCGGCCCTGCCCCGGCTTGCGGGTCACGAGCTCCATCGGCATCTGCTGGCGCAGCGCCTGAAACCCCGAGTGCATCTCGGCGGCGTACGCGCGCGCGAGCCCGCGCTGCTTGCGATCGTCCGGCCACAGCCCGGCAGTCGGATACAGCTCGGCGACGTACTCGCAGATCGCGAGCGAGTCGTGGATGACGAGGTCGCCATCGTGGAGCACCGGCACACGCTTCGCCGGATTGACCGCGAGGATCTTCGCCTTGGTATCCGCCTGGTCGAGCAGGATGACCTCTGTCTTGAAGTCTGCACCGGCATGGGCGAGAGCCAGATACGGCCGCAACGACCACGACGACAACCGCTTGCTTCCGACGAACAGGGTGAGCGCCATGGCGCGACCCTATCAGCGCTTCAGGCCGGCGTGCTCTTCGAGGCGTGCGACCCGCTCCGGGAGGTCGCGATACGGGTCCTGAAGCCCGAGAACCAGATCGCGCGTTCGTTCTTCCGACGCTAGGATCTGTTGCCCGAGCTCGATGCGCAGCTCCTCGTGCGAAGCGCGAATCTGACGACCGACCTCCTCGCCGATCGCGATCGCCATCTGGCCCATCGAATGGATCATGCGTTGCTCGAAATCATCGAACCGCCGATCGATCCCGTCGAGCCGCCGATCGATCCCGTCGAACCGCCGATCGATCCCGTCGAACCGCTTGTCGCGGATCTCGAGCTCCTCTCGCAGCTCCGCACGCGTCACGTATCCCCGGCGATCGAGCTCCTCTCGCAGCTCCGCCCGCGTCACATACCCGCTCATCTCGCCATTCACTTTATCGTCCGCCATTCCGGAGCGACAGAGCATTCGTCGTGCCACGCGAATCGTCGCGAGATCACACCCGGACATGTCCGGTGTCCGACGGATGGCGGACAACGTGGCCGAGGCTCGGCCTAGACGCCGAACTTCGCGAGCTTCTTGTGCAGGCCTTCGCGCGTGATCCCGAGCGTGGCCGCGGTCTTCGTCTTGTTGTTGCCGTGATCGCGCAGCGCCTCGGCGATCAGCCAGCGCTCGACCTGCTCCATCATCTCCTTGAGCGTGCCTTGCTTCGGCGCGATCCGCGTGACGGTGCCTTCGATCTTGCGCAGCCGCGGCGACAAGTCGGTCACTTCGATCCAGTGACCGGACTCGGCCTGGATCACGATCCGCTGGATCTCGTTCTCGAGCTCGCGGATGTTGCCGGGCCAGTTGTAGGACGTGAGCGCGTCGAGCGCGTCGGGCGTGAAGCCCGGCAGCTCGACCCGATACTCCTCGGCGTAGCGCTTGAGGAAGTGGCTCGCGAGCTGCGCGATATCCTCGCGGCGCTCGCGCAGCGGCGGCAGCTTGATCGGGAACACCATCAGCCGGTAGTAGAGGTCCTGACGGAACCGGCCCTTCTCGACCTCGGCGGCGAGATCGCGGTTCGTCGCGCAGATGATGCGGACGTCGACCTGCTTCTCGCTCGTCGCACCGACGGGGCGGATCGTGTTTTCCTGAAGCACGCGCAGCAGCTTCGCCTGCAGCGTCAGCGGCATCTCGCCCATCTCGTCGAGGAACAGCGTGCCGCCGTCCGCGATCTCGAACAGGCCCTTCTTGTCGCTATCGGCACTCGTGAACGCGCCGCGCTTGTGACCGAACAGCTCGCTCTCGAGCAGGTTCTCGGGCAGCGCCGCGCAGTTCTGCGCGACGAACATCTTGTCGCGCCGACCCGACTGGTAGTGAATCGCCGACGCGATCAGCTCCTTGCCGGTGCCGGTCTCGCCTTCGATACACACGGTCGCGCGCGTATCGATCACCTTCTCGAGCTGGTTGAACACGGCCTTCATCGCCGGCGAGTCGCCGATGATGTTGTCGAACTTGATCGGCGACGCGCGGCGCTTGAGATAGACGTTCTCGCCGCGGGCCTTTTCTTCGGCGACGCGGAGCCGCGCGACCAGCGTCGCGTTGTCGAGCGCGAGCGCGGCCTGCGAGCCGAGCAGCAGCGCGACCTCGAGATCGCGATCCGTGAACATGTTCGTCGACGCGCGGTTGTCGGCCTGGACGAGGCCGATGATGTCGTCGCCGCGCCACAGCGGCATCGCCATCATCGACAGGATCTGGCCGCCCATGATCGACTCGGAGGTCGACAGCTCTTCCTGCGCGTTCGCGGTGAGCACGGCCGCGCGATCCGCGAGCACGCGGCGCAACACGGCGCGCGAGGCGCGTACCGGATCCGGAGCGTTCGGCCCCGGCGCGGGTGCGTTGGCGCGCTGGCGCGAGACCGCGAGTGCGAAGCGGTCCTTGTCGTGCTCGTTGCGGAGCAGGACCGCGACGTGGGTCGCGCGCGGGAGTAACTCGAACGTCGCCGCGACGATCGCGTCGATCACCTCGGCCGGCTCGAGCCGCGCGCCGAGCGGTTGCAGCGCCTTGTAGACGCGGAGCGCTTCGGCCGGCGAGCCATCGAGCTGCTCGGTGACCTGCGGCAGGTCCATGATCGAGCGCGACGCGATCACGCGATCGCCGGCCTCGTCCTCGACCTCGTCGCCGATCCGCACCGAGATCCGTACCGGATCGTTGCGATTTCCGAGGAGCAGCGTGTCCCCGTCGATCAGCGCGAGCTCCCACCGCGCACTCGCGTCGATCGGAATGCGACGGCCGTTACGCTCGACCGCGGAGCCGTTCGTCGAACGGAGATCGCGGAACACGTAGTGATCGCCGATCTGCGTGATCTGAGCGTGATCTCCCGACAGGTGATAGTCGGTGAGTACAACCGTGCTCGCTGGCGAGCGGCCGATCGTCAACGTCGCTCCGGTCACGCGATGCACGCGTTGCTCTGCGGCACCCTGCTGAATCTCGAGAACGATCAAGCAGCCAAACCCTTCCGACGGTTTATACTTCATCTTCGCGCATGACGGCATCCGGACCCTCGAAAGTCGTCGTGCTCGATCCCGACGCTCGGGCGTCCAGGCAGGTCCAGCTCGGCTTCGAGCGCGAGGGTATCGAGGCCGTGGCGCCGGCCGTGCCGGTAGACCTCGGCAAGCTGGAGCTAGGCCTCACGAATGGGGATGCGCCCGGCCTGGCGCTGGTCGGCGGCAGTGACATCGATCTCGTCAAGCGGACGCGCGAGCTGCTCGTCGCCGGCAACGCCGACGTTCCGATCCTGTTCACCGGCCGCGGCAAACCGGCCGACGAAGTAATTGCTGCAGGCGCCGATGCGGTGCTTTCGCACCCGGTCTACCTCCGCGACGTCGTGACGCTCGGGCGGATCCTGCGCAACGTGCCGCGGGAACATCGCGAGCACCTGGTCGGTTCCTTGGTCGAGACCAGCGGCGTCTACGCACTCGTTCGCGCGCTGTGCTCGCTCGGCCGCAGCGCCGTGTTGACGCTGATCCGCGGGCTGCGGCGCGGCGAGATCCGGTTTTACCGCGGCGAGGTCACCTCGGCGCAGGTCGGGTTGATCCACGGCCAGGCGGCGTTCCATCAGCTGCTGCTGTGGACCGACGCGCGGTTCGATTTTGCCTACGAAGATATCGTTCGCCGCGCTCAGATCCCGATGTCGACGGCGGAGCTGTTCAAGGACGCCGAGCGCTTCCTCGAAGGCGTGCGCGAGAGCGCCGAGCTGTTGTCGCCGTCGATGGTGCTCGAGGTCGATACCCAGCGCGTCCAAGGCCTCGGCGCGCAGGTGCCCACCGAGGTTCACGGCGTGCTCCGCATGTTCGACGGCCACCGCGTGCTCGCCGATATTCTCGAAGACTCGCCGTACCGCGTGTTCGAGACGCTGCGCGTCGCGCAGAAGGCGATGGAAGCGGGCCTGTTGCGGACGATCGCCGAGCAGCGGCCGAAGACGAGCTGGCGCGCGGTGCTCGCGATCGAGGAGTGGTTGGTCGGCAGCGAGACGAGGGATTCGGTGACCGACCGGATGGCGCCGCTCGAGACCGGACCGGTGTCGCGCCAGAGCAAGCCGAAGTTCAAGAAGAAGAGCAAGCGCAAGAAGGGCCCGTCGCCGAACGTGCCGACCGTGCCGATCGGCGGGGCAAAGCCGACCGATATCGATTGGGGCGCATTGGTGCCGCGGTCGATCGGCGCCGAGGTCGGATCGCTCTCCGGCGTCGTGCCCGCGATGGATGCGCACGGCGAGATCGATGTCGCGACCCGCGACAAGCAGCGCGAGAAGCTCGAAGCGCTGATGGACACCGACAAGCGCGACCGGATCTTCCCGACGGAGATCGGGATGGAGCCGTCGGTGGTCGTCCGCGAGAACGATACCGACGAGTGGGAGCGCATCGAGTGGGAGGCGAAGGCCAAGCACGACGCCGAGCTGGCTGCGAAAGCGGAAGCCGCGGCGAAGGCGCAGGCCGAGGCTGCCGCGAAGGCGCAAGCCGACGCTGCCGCGAAGGCCGAGGCCGAAGCGAAGGCAACGGCCGATGCCGAAGCGGCACGCGAGCGCGACGCCGCCGAAACGCGCGTACGCGAATCTGTTGAGCGCATGCGGATCGAGCGCTCGCTGAAGGAAGAGGCCGAGGCCCGCGAACGCGAGGCGGCCGCGCGCGCGACCGCCGCCGAGGAAGCGAAGACCTACGCCGCGAAGGTCAAGGCCGCCGCCGAGGCGAAGCGCGACGAAGCCGATCGCGCCGCCGCATCGATGATCGCGACGCCCGCGCTGCCGAGCGTGCTGACGAGTGCCCCCGCGACCGCGATCGCGAAGGCCTCCGACGAGAGCAGCCCGGAACGCGAACGGACGCGTGCGACCGATGCGAAGTCGCTGGTCCGCGATCTCGTCGCGGAAGTCGTCACGCCGGCAGAAGATCGCGGCTCGACCCGCGTGATCGTCGCCTCCCCGATCACGGTCTCGGAGACGTCGAGCGCGACGGTTCAGGTCATCGACAAGATGACCGTCGTCGGCGCGGCAGATACCGCGACCGTGACCGCGACGCCGCTCGTCAGCGTGCGCGAGCCGGCTCCGAATCCGCTCGTCGCGACGCCGGTGGCGACACCCGAGCACGAAGGCCCCGCGATCACCGAGACCCGCGGCGAGATCCAGGCCGCAAAACCGAGCCAAGCCGAGGTCACCCAGGGACCGTCGATCTTGATCGACGTCGGTCCGATCCCGGGCAGCACGCCCGAACCCGCGCCGGTTCCGGAACCCGCGCCCGTCGCTTCCGCACCGGAGCCCTCGCCTGCCGCGTCCGATCCGTCGACGCTCGTCGCCGATCTCGCCGCGGCCCACGCCGCGATCGCCGCTGCAACGGCACGGGCCGCGAGCACGCCGTCGCTCGGCGACGCCGCGTCCACATCGAAGGAAATGCTCGTCAGCGAGGTCCGCAAGGACGCCGTCGACTTCACGCATGAAGAAGAGGCGTTCTTCAGCGCGCACGAGACCAAGGCGCACACGCACGCGACGCCGAAGCTCGAGTCGTTCGACGATCTCGACGAGGGCTACGAGCCGCCGAAGTTCTGGGACCGGGTGTTCGGCCGCAAGAAGAAGCGCTAGGCCGGACTACGACCGCGGTTCCCAGGCCACTTCGAGGCCGCCGCGCTCGTTGCTCATCCGCAACCGAATCGCACGGACGTTCGCACCGAGCACGGGCGGCGTCCGCGGGAACCGCGCGACGTACGCCGTCGAGAAATCGCCGTACGCCGGGAACTCGGCCTTCAGCACGTAGGCCGGGCGCTTGTCCTTCACGATCTCGAGCGGCGCGATCTCGGTGCCCTGATCGTCGACGAGGACGACATGCCACACGCTCCGCTTGCCGCGATCGAGATCGTTCTCTTTGCGATCCCAGGTCGTCAACAACAGCTCGACCTCGTACGGGCCGGCCATGTCGGCCTTTGCCTGCGCGATCACCGCTTCGCGCGCCGGGCCCTCGAGGCCGCGATGATCCGCGTCTCGCGCCGCGTGTGCCGCACGCCAATCCGGCGACTTGAAGATCGCGTCGAGCGACGCCGCTTCCTGGAAGTCGCCACGCATCGTCGTGTGACGGGTCCAGGCGCTCGTCGTGTCGTCGTAGTCCGGCGCCGCGTTCGGCCAGCCCTCGTCGAGGCGCACGGCGGTGCTGCCACCGGCGCAGGCAGCGATCAGAGACGCGAGGACGACGATCCGGTTCATTCGGGCAAGAAGTCGCGCTTGGTGAACAGCGTGGTGAGCGGGGCCTCGGCGGTGACGGCCTCGCGACCGCCCTCCATCCGATCGACGAGGCCGATCGCGTGAAGCACGGTGAAGCCAGCCGCGCGCGACCGCTCGATCGCGCGCAATGTCGACGCTCCGGTGGTCACGACATCCTCGAGGATCACGACGGGAGCGCCGGCGGGCAACTTGGTGCTCTCGACCCACTGGTTCGTGCCATGGCCCTTCGGCTCCTTGCGCACGATGAACGTGGCGCGCGGCTTACCTGCCTGAAAGCCTAGGATGCTGGTCGCGGTCGCGAGGGGATCCGCCCCGAGCGTGAGGCCACCGACGGCGATCGCCGACGGAGCGACCTGTTCGATCACCATGTGGAACAGTGCGCCGATCAGCGCGGCGCCCTCGGCGTCGAAGCTGACCTGCTTGCAGTCGATATAGAAGTTCGACTTCAGCCCCGACGACAGCGTGACCTCGCGCTCCTGGAAGGAGTGGGTCCGCAGCAATTCGAGGAGGCGTGCGCGCTTCGTAACGAATTCGGGTCGATCGAGCAACACACCTTGCACGAGCGCGACGCTACCACACGCGATTGACGCAAGGGAGATCACCCCCTAGAGTCCACCGACCCGCGTGCACATCGTCGACGAACACGATGCCGTCCCCGTGAGAACGCTCGACGATCTGCGTTCGTACTTTGCCAACGCAGGCAAGCCGGCGAAGAACTGGCGCGTCGGCACCGAGCACGAGCTGATCGGCGTGATCCGCGATACCGGCGAGGCCCCGCCCTACGACGGCCCGCACGGGATCGGCGGCCTGCTCCAGGAGTTCGTCACGCACGGCGGAGAGATCAACAGCGGCCGAACCCAGCAAGAGGCCGGCGGCACGCCGGTCGTCGAGCAAGGCCACGCGATCGCGATCGCGCGCGGCGACGCGCAGATCACGATCGAGCCCGGCGGTCAGTTCGAGCTCGCCGCCCGACCGGTGTCGGACGATCGCGACTTCGCGAGCGATCTGAAGGCGCACGTCGCGGAGCTCGCTGCCGCGTCGCAGAAGCTCGGTCTCGCCTGGCTCGCGATCGGCCTCCGCCCGTTCGGCACGCGCACCGACATCCCCTGGATGCCGAAGCAGCGCTATGACGTCATGCGCGCGTACATGCCGACCGTCGGCACGCGCGGGCTCGACATGATGCAGCGCACGGCGACCGTGCAGGTCAACCTCGACTTCGCCGACGAGGCGGACGCCGCGGCGAAGATGCGCTGCCTGTACTCGGTGACGTCGATCCTGACCGCGCTCTACGCGGCATCGCCGATCGTCGACGAACAGATCAGCGGCTATCAGACGTATCGCGCGTGGATCTGGCGCGACACCGACAACGCGCGCGCCGGCCTCGTGCCGTTCGTGTTCGGCGAGGACGACATCTTCACCGCGTACACGGAGTGGGCACTCGACGTGCCGATGTACTTCGTCTATCGCAACGGCTACAAGCGCGTGCCCGCGGACCTCACGTTCCGCCAGTTCATGGCGCACGGCTGGGGCGGCGAGCACGCGCTCCGCTCCGATTGGGCGCTCCACCTGTCGACGCTGTTCCCCGAGGGCCGGCTCAAGAAGTTCATCGAAGTCCGCGGCTGCGACTGCGGCTCGATGGAGATGAACGCCGCGCTCGCGCCGCTGATGCGCGGCCTGCTCTACGATTCGACCGCGCGCGCCGCCGCGACCGAGCTGACCGCGCAGCTGTCGTACGCCGATCGCCAGCGGGTCGCCGACGAGGTTCCGCGCGGCGGGTTCGCGACCCGCGCCGGCAAGCACACGCTCGGCGAGCTCGCGAAACAGCTCGTCGCGATCGCGAAGGACGGCCTCACGCGGGTCGCGCCGACGTCGCTACCGCTGCTCGCGCCCGTCGAGCAGATCGCGACCTCGGGCCGCACGCAGGCCGATCGGATCATCGAGCTGTGGCAGCAGCACGCCGGCGATCGCCCCGCGCTGATCAAAGCGCTCGCGCATCCGGGCCTCGCCTGACGCCTAGTCGTCGTCGTCGAAGTCGATCAGTACGCCGTCGTCGTCTTCGCTCGCCGCCCGTGGCGCGGGACGCTTCGCGGCGGCAGGCAGCGGCGGAGCGACGCTCTGGCGCTTCGCGGTCACGCGCGCGGGCGGCGTCGACGGCTGGCGCGTCCGCGGCTTCTGGATCGCCGGATCGCTCGACTCGCGCTCCGGGGGCATGCCGGGCAGCGGCCGCGAGCCGCGCTCGCTCGCACGCGCAGCGCGGGGCAGCCTCGACCGCTGCGCGCGCGGAACTTCGAGGTGATCGAGATCGACGTCGAGCGTCGACAGCGCGCTCTCGAGATCCTCGCTCGGCCGCGACGGCGGTTCGCCACCCGCAAACCCGTGCGGCTCGTCGAAATCGAGCGGATCCTCGGAGGGCATCCGCGCCGGCTGCGAGGCCGCGTACGCGCGCGGCGAAGGCGGCGCCGGCGTCTGGGTCGCGAACTGGTGCGGCTCGTCGAACTCGAGCGCCTCGTCGAGGCCCGGCGTCTCGGGGATGATCGGCGTCTCGGCAAAGCTCGGCGCGCGATTCGGCAGCCGCTCGGCGAGCGTGTACTCGCTGGGGATGTCGTAGCCGCCGGGGTACGGCGCCGGCGGATGGCGCGTGCCGCTGTCGTCGCCGAGATCGAGCTGCGAGGCGAAGTCGAAGTCCTCGTCCTCGGGCGGCTTGCGGATCGGCGCCGCCGAGGGCGTGCGGCCGCGTTGCGAGTAGACCTGCTGCGCGTACGCGTGCTCGGCGGCGTACGCTGGATCGTGCGCGCGCTGCTCCGCGTACGGATCGACGGAGCCGGATGGATCGGCGGCGTGGGGATCGAGCGTGCTCTGGCGATGCGGATCTGCGTGCGGATCGTCGACGTACGGATCGACGTACGGCGCGGGCTCGGGATATCCCGCCGCTTGCGCATACGCATCGGGCTGCGCGTAGCCGTCTTGTTGCCCGTACTCGGGTTGCGCGTACGGCGCGACGGCCTGCGCGTAGAGATCCTGCTCGGCTGGATGATCGTGAGACAGGTGCTCGGGCGGCGCGTAGGCAGGCGCCGCGTCGTTGCTCTCGCGCTCGGCATTCGCCGCGAGCAGATCCGCGTCGTCGGCGTCCGCCTCGGCGAGCACGTCGAGGTCGGAGATCTCTTCCTCGGCGAAGTCGTCTGCGCCGGCTTCGTCCGCCTGCGCCTCGGGGACCTGCGCGAGCTCTGCTTCGTACGCGCGCGCCGCTTGCTCGATCGAGCTCTGGAGCTCGTGCGCATCGCCCTCGGCCTCGTCGAGGTGGCGGTCGAGGCTATCGGCGAGCTCCGCGTTCGGCGCGGTGCCCGGCTGCTCGCCGATCTGCGTGTGCTCGCCGGGCAGCTCCTCGATGTCGTCGGCATCGAGCTCGGCGATATCGTCGTCGTCGACCGCGGTGTCGACCGGTGCGGCCGGCGTCGCGACCCCGGTGTGGACGCGCGCGGCATCGAGCGCGCGAGAGAACGACGACAGCTCGGGATCATCCTCGACGACGACCGCAGGTGCGCGCATCGGCTCCGGTGGAACTTCGGGCGCGGCGAGCGGCTCGTGGATCTGCGCGATCTGGGTGACCACCTCGTGCGGCTCGACGAATGTCTTCACCGGCTCTGGCGGTTCATCCGCGCGCTCGACGGCGACGACGCCTTCTCCGCGCGTCGCGGCGATCCCAGCCGCGGCCTCGGCGGCGAGCTGGTCCATCTCGGCGCTCGACGTCGCCGGCCGCTTGAATTCGTGGGCCTCTTCGACGGGCGGCGGCACGGTCTCGACCTCGGACGTGCCGAGCGCACTGACCGGTGCGCTGATCGGCGCGCTCTGGCCGCGCATCCGCTTGCCGATCGCTGCACCGCCGAGCTGGCGCGCGAGCTCCGCCGATGCAGCCTCGACGCTGATCTCGACGAGCGGCGCGGCCGTGCTCTCGCGCAACGCGGCGAGCTCGGCATCGAGGTCGCTCGACCCCGCGAGCATCCGCGCGCGGGCGAGTGCCTTTGCGAGATCGACATGATCGTCGAGCTCGGGAACTTTCTCCGTCGCGAACGCCGAGCCCGAGAGCTCGCCCGCCTTCGCGATCACGTCCGCGAGCCGCGGCCGCTTCGCGCGGGCCGGTTCGGGTGCGAGCATCGGTGCGCTCGGACGATCCGAGACCGTGCGCGCGACTGCGAGCGGGCCCGTCATTGTCCTCGGCGCTGTCATCAGCGGCTCTGGCTTCGGTTCGCTCTGCGCCCGCGCCGGCGCGGTGGCCGGGCGAGGCGTCGCGAGGATCGGCGCGCTATCCGCGAGCGAGGCCATCGCTTCCTTCACGATCGCGACCGTGTCGGCGCGCGGCGCCGATTCGAGATCGGCGCGCTTCGCCGCCTCGAGATCCTCCGGCATCGGGATCGCGACGTCCACGAGCCCCAATGCGCGCCGGCGTTCGATCATCCGGATGATCACGTCGCGGCCTTCGCGCGTGACGCGCATCAGCTCGATCGCCATGCCGAACGTCGCGCGGGGGTTCGCGGGATCCGGCGGCTTCGCGGCCTTCACCCGGCCGAGGCCGACCAGGACGGGCGTGTCGTTCGCGATCCGCAGCTCGAACTTGACCTCGGTGCCGACCGGCTGGAGCGCCTTGGTCGGAAGGAACAAGCCGTTCTTGCCGACGTTCGGCGCGAACCGCTGGACCATCGTATCGACGTCGTCGTAGCGGAGCTTGATCCGGAGCACGACCGGCTGGGGTCGCGCCCCGCTCTTGTCGTCGGCAGACACGGGCTCGCTAAGTATCCCGCCCGTCGCGCCGTCGCGTCAAACCTTCTAATGGACGCGAATTGCTCTCAGGCGTGCTCTTCGACCCACTGGCGAGCCGCGGCGAGCGCCTGCGGGACCGCCGCGACGTCCTTGCCGCCACCTTGCGCCATGTCGGGCTTGCCGCCGGCCCGACCGCCGAGCAGCGTCGCGACCTGCTTCAACACCTCGCCGGCGTGGACCTTTCCGACGAGGTCCTTCGTCACCATCGCGACCAGCCGGATCTCGCCGCCGCCGGTGCCGGCGAGGACGACGAGCCCCGAGCCGAGCTTGTCCTTCAGCTGATCGCCGGTGTCGCGCAGCACCTTCGCGTCGTCGACCTCGACCGCGGCCGCGAGCACCTTGATGCCCTTGATCGTGACCGTCTCGGCCATCAGGTCGCGTGCACCACCGCCCGATGCGAGCCGGCCCTTCAGCTTCTCGATCTCGCGATCGGCCGTCTTGCCCGCCTCGAGCACGCGCTCGATCCGCGCCGCGACGCCGAATAGCTGGCCCTTGAGGCCGAGCTCGTGCGCCGAGTGCATCAGCTCGTCCTCGAGCTTGCGCAGGTAGTCGAGCGCGCCCGCACCGGTCACGGCCTCGATCCGGCGCACGCCCTGCGCGACGCCGGCTTCGCTGAGGATCTTGAACAGGCCGATGTCGCCCGCGCGCCGCACGTGGGTGCCGCCGCAGAACTCGAGCGACTCGTTGCCGATGCCGACGACGCGCACGGTGTCGCCGTACTTCTCGCCGAACATCGCGACCGCGCCGCGCTCTTTCGCTTTCTCGATCGGCATGACGTCGACCTTGCTATCGACGTTCGCCCGGATGTCCGCGTTGACGAGGTCCTCGACCTTGCGCTTCTGGTCCTCGGTCATCGGCGAGAAGTGCGAGAAGTCGAACCGCAGCCGATCGGGCGCGACGAGCGAGCCCTTCTGCGCGATGTGATTGCCGAGCACCTGCTTCAGCGCGTGGTTGAGCAAGTGCGTCGCCGAGTGGTTCGCGCGGATCCGCTCGCGCCGGTCGTCGTCGACGGTGAACTTGACCTTGTCGCCGACCTTCAGCGTGCCGGTCGCGACCTCGCCCGCGAGCACGAACATGTCGCCCGCCGGCTTCTCGGTGTCGTCGATCCGGACCTTCGCCGTGGCACTCACGACCGTGCCGGTGTCGCCGATCTGGCCGCCGCTCTCCGCGTAGAACGGCGTCTGGTCGAACACGAGCGCGACCTCCGCACCCGCGTCGGCGCTGTCGACGCGCTTGCCGCCGACGATGATCGCCCTCAGCGTGCCGTCGCCCGTGGTCCCGCGACCTTCGTAGCCCGTGAACTTCGTCGGGCCGAGGTCGCTCGCGAGCTGCTTGAACACGGTCTCGACCGCCGCATCGCCGCTCTTGAACCGGCTCTTCGCCTTTGCGGCCGCGAGCTCTTCCTTGAACCCGGCCTCGTCGATCGTGAGCCCGCGCTCCTCGGCGACGATCTTCGTCAGGTCGTCCGGAAACCCGTAGGTGTCGTACATCGTGAACACGCTCTTGCCGGCGAGCTGCGAGCCGCCGGTCTTCTTCAGCTCGTCGAGCTCGCCGGTGAGCTTCACGAGGCCGCGCTCGAGCGTCGCGCGGAAGTTGGTCTCCTCGTTCAGCGCGGCCTTCTGGATCACGGTCTGGCGCTCGCGCAGCTCGGGATACGCCGCCGCCATCACATCGATCACCTTGTCGCAGACCTCGGCCATGAACGGCTTCTTGAGGCCGAGGTGCTGCTCGCCGTGGCGGACCGCGCGGCGGAAGATCCGGCGAAGCGTGTACTGGCGATCGCCCTTGTCGGGGAACACGCCGTCGGCGATCAGGAACGCCGAGCAGCGCGCGTGATCCGCGACGACCCGCATCGCGGTATCCGTCTCGCCCGGCCCCGCGTTGTACGGGATGCCCGCGATCTCCGAGATCCGGTGGAGGATCGGCACGAACAGATCGGTGTCGTAGTTCGAGCGCACGCCCTGGACGACGCTCGTCACGCGCTCGAGGCCCGCGCCGGTATCGACCGATGGTGCGGGCAGCGTGAACATCTCGCCGTCCTTCTCGCGCCGCTCGAACTGCATGAACACGAGGTTCCAGATCTCGAGCCAGCCCTTCCAGCTCTCCGGCGCCTGCGTCGGCCACTTGTCGCCGGTCGCGTCGAAGTTGAAGTGGATCTCCGTGCACGGCCCCATCGGGCCGGTGTCGCCCATCTGCCAGAAGTTGTCCTTCTTGCCGAGGCCGATGATCCGGTCGTCGCCGAAGCCGGTGACCTTCTTCCAGATCGTGCGCGCTTCGTCGTCGGCCGCGATGCCCGGCAGCTCCTTGTCGCCGCCGTAGACGGTGACGACGAGCCGCTTCGCATCGATCCCGTAGACCTTGGTCAGCAGCTCCCACGCGAACGCGATCGCGTCGGCCTTGAAGTAGTCGCCGAACGAGAAGTTGCCGAGCATCTCGAAGAACGTGTGGTGGCGCGGCGTCTTGCCCACCTCGTCGAGGTCGTTGTGCTTGCCGCCGGCACGCACGCACTTCTGCGAAGACGTCGCGCGCTTGTACGAGCGCGTCTCCGCGCCCGTGAACACGTCCTTGAACTGGTTCATGCCCGCGTTCGTGAACAACAGCGTCGGGTCGTTCTGCGGAACGAGCGAGCTCGAAGCGACCACGGTGTGGCCCTGCTGCTTGAAGAATTCGAGGAACGTGCGACGGACGTCAGCGGCCTGCATAGCGTCGCAGGTGTACCACGCGTCAGTGCTTCAGCAGCTTCGCTTCGGGGAGCTTGCGTGCGTCGAGTTGGCGGAGGCTCGCCCGGGTGATCAACAGCTTGCGGATGTTGCGCCCCATCCAGATAAAGCAGCCTGCGAACAGCCAGATCGAGATGAAGCGCCCGAAGATCAGAAGCGCCAACGACCCCGCGAGCGCCAGGATGGAGAACACCAGCATGAACCAGGTGTTCGTGCGCTGGTCGCGCAGCAATTCGATCGCACGTTCGACCGGCTGGCCGAACTCGTAGCCGCAGTTGCACTGCCACGCACGCTGTTCGTTCGCGCGGTGACACATCGGACAACGCCTGACGCCCACGCGTCGAAGTTATGCCGAGACGAGCGCGCGCGCCAGGTCCGGGTGATCCATCAAGCGCGTCGTCGCGGTGTCGAGGTCCTCGGACGCGTGCTTCGCGAGGTACTTCTCGGTCGCGATGTAGCCCTTCTTGAGCTTCGCATCCTCTTTCGCGAGCGTCTGCGCGTCGACGCGCTGGGGCATGATCGCGGGCGCCTGGATCATGTCGATGTCCTCGATCGTCAGGCCCGAGGTCAGCATCCAGTCCATGAGCGGACCGCTCGTCACGTCGAGCAGGCGGATGTTGACGTTCTCGTTCGCGGTCTTCTCCGCGAGATCGTGCTGACCGTCCTTGTCGATCATCGTCGCTGCCGCGCAGAAGTGGCCGCTGTCATCGCGCCAGACGTTGAGCGGGCCGACCCGATACGAGTTGTGCGGATAGACGCCACCGGTCCAGTACGCGTGGAACGCGGCGACGTTATGGGTCCGGCGCTTCGCGAGCGCGGCGCGGACTTCCGCGCGGGTCGGCGTCCACTGGACCGGCATGTCGGGGACCGGCGGCTGCGCGAAGTGCTCGGGCGCGTTGGCCGAAGCAGAGGCGGTTGCGGAAGCAAAGATAAGCGCGAAACTAGCGAGCTTGGTCAGCATTCGAATCTCCTATGGAGGTTCAAACGCCGGGGGCTCGCCGCCGGTCTGTAAGACTCGTGTAAGGCAGTCGCTACGCGAGCTTAGAACGCGTAGCCGATCGTGGCCGAACCGCCGAAGTACGTGTCCTTCGCCCCATGTACGTCCTGCATCGGGTCGGAGTCGCGCGTGTTTGCGAGCGACGCCGGGTCGCCCTTGAACGACAGGCTGATCGACTCGAACTTCGCGAGCGCGCGGATGAACAGATTCTTCGTCAGCGTGTAGTCGAGGCCCGCCTGGATCTCGAAGCCCGAGACCGTCGCCGGGCCGTAGCCGGTGTTGTTGCTCGCCTGGATCCCGCCCGTGCTCGTCACGAGCATGAAGCCGGCCTCGGCGTCGATCATGATCGGACCGCCGAGCGAGTACTTGCCCCACAGCTTCGGCTCCGCCATCTGGTAGTGGACGTTCGGCACGTCGGTCGCCATGTTGCCGGCGAACGTCTGCGCGATGTTGAACTGCTGGCTCGAGTACATGATCTTCGCGCCGACGAGTAGCTGTGGGTTGATCGGATAGCGGAACACGCCGCCGATCGAGAACCGATCCTCGACGGTCGACAGCTTCGCGGTCGCCGAGTTCATCATGTCGTCGACGTACTTCTTCGACGAGTTGATGAAGATGACCTTGTCGTACATGACCTCGAGGCCGAGCCCCGTGATGATGCCGGTGTTCTTGTGCGAGAACGCGAGCGGATACACGGTCGCGTCCATCACGCCGCCGGCGACCGGGATGCTCTGCTTGTAGCCCGAGGGCTGATCCGCGAGGTCGGAGTCGAACGTGAACGACAGCCTGCGCGCGATGAACGACATGCCGATCGTGAAGTCGACGGCGCGGTTCGCGGGCAACAGCGCCTCGTCGGCGGTCAGCGGCGGAGCCTCGACGGTCACGCTCGCGTCGCCGTTCGAATCGTCGGGATCCTTCGCGGCCGTGTGCTTGCGGTGCTTGCCGTGCTTCTCGGTCGTGGTGTCGTCGGGCGGCGGCGTCTTGTCGGCCGTGTCCTTGTCTTTGTCCTTATCCTTCGGATGCCTCGTCGTCGCAGCTTCGTCGGGCGGCGGCGTCTTGTCCTCCGGCGGCGGCGTCGTCTTGGTCTCGGGCTCGTCCTTGTCCTTGCCGGCGCCGACCTCCTCGAGGCCGTCGATGCCGGCGATCAGGGCCTCGCGGATCTTCTTCTTCGCCTTGCCCTTCAGCTCGGCGGCATCGGAGGTCACTTCGATCTCGTCGCCGACCATCTCGCCGCTCTTACCGGCGCGGAGCTTCAGCTTGATCGTGTACGTGTCGCCGTCCTTGTCGACCTTGCCCCACACCACGCCGTCGACGTGGACCTTCTTCGCGACCTTCTTGACGCTCTTGGTGTTGAACTTCTTCGCGTCCGCTTCTTCGGCCGCGCCGTTCCACTTCTCGGTGTTGACGACCTTGTTGTCCTTCTCGACGAGCTTCACGACCTCGTCGCGAAACTTCTCCGCGTCCGGGCCCTTGAACTCGAGCACGACGATCTTCTTGCCACCCGCAAACGCCGCCCCCGCCCACAGGAGGACCACCAGCAGGGTCAGCAGCCTACTTTTCGAAATGCTCGATGTCGAAGTCGTCATGGGTCGGCGTCGCTCCTTTCTCGGACGGAGTCCACGAGCGATCGGCACTTCCCGACACACCGCGGAACAACAAGGCGAAGTCGGCAGGGCTCGTCGAGTGCTTGACCGCTTCGTCGTAGGTGACGAGGCGCTGCTTGACGAGCTCGGCGAGGCTCTGATCGAACGTTCGCATGCCATACGGATGCAGACCTTCAGCGATCGCGTCCTTGATCTCGCGGGTTCGCATCGGATCTTCGATCATCTCGCGCACGCGCTCGGTGTTCACCATGATCTCGAGCGCGGGAACCATGCTCTTGCCATCCGCGCGAGGGAGCAAGCGCTGCGACACCACGCCCTTCAACACGCTCGCGAGCGTCAGCCGCGCTTGCTGTTGTTGATGGGTCGGGAACATCGAGATCAGGCGCGAGATCGTCTCCGTCGCATCGACGGTGTGCAGCGTCGACAGCACGAGGTGGCCGGTCTCGGCTGCGGTCATCGCGATCTGCGCGGTCTCGAAGTCGCGCATCTCGCCGACGAGGATGACATCGGGATCCTGGCGGAGCGCCGCACGCAGCGCGCGCGCGAACGACATCGTGTCGAACCCGATCTCGCGCTGGTTGAGCACCGAGCGCTTGTCGCGGAACGTGTACTCGATCGGGTCCTCGATCGTGACGATGTGATAGGCCTGCTGCGTGTTGACGTAGTCGATCATCGCCGCGAGCGTGGTCGACTTACCCGAGCCGGTCGCACCGGTGATCAGGATGACGCCGCGGTTGTGGTTCATCAGATCGAGCACGGTCTGCGGCAGGTTCAGCCGATCGAACGGCGGGACCTCCGGTGGGATCAGGCGTAGCACCATGCCGATCGATCCGCGCTGCTGGAACATGTTGACGCGGTAGCGGACGCCATCCGGGGTGCCGTACGCGAGGTCGATATCGAGGTTGGTCTCGAAGTCCTCGCGCTGGCGGTCGTTCATCATGTGGACGGCGAACTGCGCGATTGCTTCACGGGTCAGGGCCGGGACATCGCGGACGGTCCGGAGGTCGCCCTTGATCCGGAAGATCGGCGGAAGCCCAGCCTTTAAGTGGACATCGGAGGCGCCGAGTTGACGGGCCGCCGTCAGTACCCGATCGAGGATCTGACTCATTCCCGCCTCCGAGGTTAACACACCGGGTCGTCGAGATCCGGTGACCAGAATCGCGTGCGGAACGGGTGAAGAAGGCGCCCTTGGGTTACGCTGTGAAACGGGATGCGTTGCCCGACTTGCGGCACCGAGAACACACCGGATTCCCGGTTTTGCGGTGGCTGTGGCGCGAAGCTCGTCCCCGAAACGAGTCGCGTCGCGCCGACCGCGAAGATCTCGGACGACGCGCCGTTCCCGCCGCAGCGTTATCCGACACCGGTTCCATCGAATGGACCGACCTCGCTCGCCCCGGCTCCGTACGCGCCGCCGGGTCCGGCGAGCATCCCGCCGCAGAACAACTATGCGCAGGGGCCGGCGAGCATTCCGCCGAACACGTATCAAGCGCCGGCGTCGATTCCGCCGAACACGTATCAGGCGCGCCCCGCGAGCATTCCGCCGACCAACGCCAGTGGCTACGCGGCGCGCGAGCCTTCGATGTCGCTCCCTGCGCTGCCGCAGACGCGCTGGGGGTTGATCGCGATCGTGCTGTTGCTCGATATCGGTCTCGCCGCCGCGGGCGCGGTGATGTTGCAGAAGGGGCTCGCGAAGCCCGATGCCGCGCCGGCGACCGAAGGATCCGCGAAGCCGACGGCGACGAGTCAGGCGACGGGTGGAAGTGCGGCATCCGCACCGGAACCGACGCGCGGCGCGGTCGCCTCGCCCGCGGTGGGCGCGAGCATCGCGACGATCGCGAACAGCGCTGGATCGAACGGCTCAGCCGACACGGTGAAAGAACCACCGAAAGACGCGCCGAAAGAGGCGCCGAAACCCGAGCCGGTGCAGGCGAAGAAATCTTCGGGGCCCGCACAGCGCGAGGTCAAGAACGAGCTCGGTGCCGAGATCGAGCTCGCGGCAGCGCGCTCGCGCGGTGACTTCGACAAGTGCTACGACGACGCTTCGCCGGAGATCCACTTGAAGGGTCGCGTCGACATCGCGTTCACCGTGCTGCCCGATGGCCGCACGCAAGATCCTCACGTCACCTCGAACGACACCGGCTCGCAGCAGCTCGCGAGCTGTCTCGTGTCGACGATTTCGCGCTGGGCGTTCGCGTCGCACCCCGCCAAGCCCGTCCTGATCACGCGGCCGTTCATCTACAACTAAAGACCCTCATGACCATCGACTCCGGCTCGTTCCGAACCGTCCACTCCGGCGCCCACCTCGTCGGCGTCGAGGTGCTCGTGCTCGACGCCGACAAGGGCGTGCACGAGGGCATCGCGCAGCTCCTGTCGGAGGCGCAGCTCCACGTCACGTGCGTCGCCGATGCGGACAAGGCGCTATCGTTGGTCCAGCGCTCGTTCTTCTCGGTCGCGTTGATCGACATCGACACGGCGTCGCCGCGCGATGGCATCTCGACGATCAGCGCGATCAAGAAGATCTCGCCGACGACGATGGTGATCGCGATGACGCCGCGCCGGTCGTACGACGACGCGGTCGATGCGGTACGCGCGGGCGCCGTCGATCTGATCCTGAAGGCACCCGACTCGGTCGCGTACCTGAAAGACCGCGTGCTCGAGGCCGCGTTCCGCTCGGTCGGCCGCCGCGAGGTCGACACCGTGCTCGACGAGATCAAGGGCGTCCACGAGGAGTTCCTGCAGCGCTTCATGGATACCGAGCGGCGCGCGATCGATCTCGCAGATCAGGTCGCTGGACGCGACATGTCGCGCGTCGCGAACCTCGACGAGCTCCGCGTGCTGGTAGTCGACGAGGTCGACGACTTCGTCAGCGCGATCCAGGAGGCGAATCCACGCGGCTTCATGTTCACCCACGCGACGTCGGGCGGCGAAGGCCTCGATCGGATCAGCGGCGGATCATTTCACTACGCGATGGTCGCCGAGGACATCAGCGACCTACCCGCGATGACGATCGCGCGAACGATCCGCAACCAGCATCCGGATACCGTCGTGCTGACGTTCCTCGGGCCGTCCGACAACGGCCACGTCGAGCTGGTCGAGACCAACGGCAAGCGGTCGATCTTGAAGCCGTTCACCGAGGCCAGCCAGCTGGTGGGGCGCCTCGACGAGCTCGCTGATGCGTGGCGAGCGAAGGCACGGGAGCGGCGGTATACGCAGGCGTTTCGCGAGCGGCACTACGATTTTCTGCGCCGTTACGTCGAGCTGAAGACCAAGATCGAACGCGCGATGACCGACGGGCCCGGCTAGCTCGTACTCGTCAGACCCGGCGGATATAGTTCCGCCGCATGGTCGCGCCGCACACGGTCGTCATCGTCAATCCGAATTCCCAAGGGGGGAAGCTCGGTAAGCGCTGGCCCGAGCTCGCGGACGTGCTCCAGCGCCAGTTCCCGTTCGACGACGTCCACACCGAGCGGCCCGGTCATGCGACCGAGCTCGTGCGCGAGGCGTTGAAGGCCGGCGCCGAGCGGATCGTCGCGATCGGCGGCGATGGCACGGTCAACGAGGTGGTCAACGGCTTCTTCGAGGATGGCAAGCCGTTCGCGCCGCACGCGAGCTTCGCGCTGATCCCGTTCGGCACGGGCGGCGATTTTCGCCGCACGCTCGCCATGCCGATCGAGACCGCCGATGCGGCGAAGGTGATCGCCGCGAATCACACGCAGGCGATCGATGTCGGTCGCCTCGACTTCGTCGCGACGAACGGCCAGAAGACCACGCGGATGTTCGCGAACATCGCGTCGTTCGGCGTGTCGGGCGTCGTCGATCGCCTCGTCAACGAGAGCGGCAAGAAGCTCGGCCGGCTGAGCTTCGCGCTCGCGACCGCGCGGGCGACGTGGTCGTACAAGAACCAGCGCGTCCAGCTCACGTTCGATGGCGATACGCACGGCCGGATCGAAGCGACGATCAACACCGTCGCGGTCGCGAACGGCAAGTTCTTCGGCGGCGCGATGAAGGTCGCGCCGAACGCCGAGCTCGACGATGGCCAGTTTGACGTGATCGCGATGGGCGATTTTGGCTTTGCCGATCTCGTGAAGAGCGGGCGGCGCCTCTATCAGGGCACGCACCTCGGGATGGCCAAGGTTTCCTCACGCCGCGCGAAGCTCGTCGAGGCAGAGCCGGTCGATCCGAGCGCCGTCGTCGAGCTCGATGTCGATGGCGAGCCGCTCGGCCGGCTGCCGGCGCGGTTCGAATTGTTGCCGGGTGCGTTGAAGGTCGTGGTTCCCGAGGGACGGGGTGCGTAGTGCTCCGCGCGGTCCACGGCAATCGCGTCGAGGGTCTGCTCGCGGCGCTGCTCGCGGCATTGCCCGCAGCGGATCCGTTTGCGCCGACCACGATCGTCGCCGGTAGCCACCTCGTCGCGCGCTGGCTGAAGCGCGAGATCGCGTTGCAGCGCGGGATCGCGGCCGGGCTCGACCTCGTCACGTTCGATGCGTTCGTCGAGCGGACGTGGAGCGATCGCGAGACCGCCGATCCGGTCGTCGGGGGGATCGATCGCACGCAGCTCGCCGCCGCGCTCGCCTCGGTGATCGCGGATGGCGAGCTCGTCGGGCGGCTACCGGCGGTCGCGGCGTATCTCCGTGCGGCACCTGCGCCTGGCGATCGCGCGGGACCGCGCCGAGTCCAGCTCGCGGAGCACCTCGCGCACCTGGTGTGGCAGTACGCGCTGACCCGACCGGATTGGATGGCCGCATTCAGCGCGGGCCGCGCACCGGCCGAGCTCGCGGACGAACCGACCGCGCAGTGGCAAGCCGTGCTCGTCGGTGAAGCCCTGCGCCGGCTCGCGGGACGCGTACCGATTCCGATGCTGCCGTGGGCGCGCCGCCGCGCGGGGCTAGCCGCGCCGAAGCTCGCCGCGCCGATCAGCGTGTTCGGGATCTCGTACCTCGTCCGCGCGCAGCTCGAAGCGCTGACGGATCTCGCGCAGCACGGCGACGTCACCGTGTACCTGCTCGATCCATGCGCCGAGCTGTGGGACGACGTCTCCGGTCGCGCGGCACCCGAGAACAACGACGACCCGCTGTTGTTGTCGCTGTGGGGCAAGGCCGCGCGCGACACGCTCGGTGCATTGGTCGAGCGCACCGGCGGTGACGTCGACGACGCGTTCGTCACCACGCCGCCCGCGAACGCGGTGCAGCGAATGCTCGCGGATATCGTCACGCGCTCGCCGCCGAGCGCGGACGCAGAGGGGCCGGCCGGGGTCACCGTCCTCGCGTGTCCGAGCGAACGCCGCGAGCTCGAGGCGATCGCGGCGCGGTTGCGCGCACATCTCGATGCCGATCCGACGCTGCGCGCGCACGAGCTCGCCGTGTGGATCGCCGGCGATCCCGAGCGCTACCTCGCGCAAGCGACGTCGGCGTTCGAGGCGGTCGGCGTGCCGTGTCACCTGATCGACGCGCCGCTCGACGACCGCGGCCGGATCGGCGAGGCCGTGCTCGCGCTGCTCGAGCTGCCGACCTGCGCGATGACCCGCAGCGACCTGTTGCGCGTGATGACGCACCCCGCGGTGCTCGCCGCGCATCCGCACGTCGACATCCAGGATTGGATCCGCTGGACCGAGCGGCTCGGCGTCGTCCACGGCGCGGATGCAAAGGCGCACGCCGGCACGTACCTCGAAGCGCATCCCGACAAGTTCCACTGGGACCAGGGCGTCCGCCGGCTCGCGCTCGGCGCGTACATGGTCGGCGCGGATCGCGGACCCGCGATCATCGGCGACCTCGCGGTCGCGCCCGAGGAGGTCCGGCCGGATCAACTCGCGAGCGCCGCGACCTACGCGCTGCTCGTCCGCTCGCTCACTGCCGATGCCGCGTGGCTCGCGCAGCACGCAGCGACGCTCGCGGAATGGGCCGACATCTTCGTCGGGCTCGTCGACTCGTACATCGATCGTCACGCGAAGGGCCGCGACAAGGAAGAGAGCTCGCGCGATGTCGAGCGCGTGCGGTCGATGCTCGCGGCGATCGCGCGCGCGGATCTCGACGGCCGGCTCGTCGGGTTTCGCGAGGCGCGCGAGTACGCAGTGCGCGGGCTCGTCGGTGCGCGCTCCGATCGCGGCGAGCCGCTCGCGGCCGGCGTGATGATCGCGCCGCTCCGCCCGCATCGCGCGGTGCCGGCGCGGATCGCGTGCGTCGTCGGGCTCGCCGAGGGCGGCTTCCCCGCGCAGAACGTCGTGTCGCCGCTCGATCTGCGAACCGAGGCGCGCAAGGGCGATGTCGCGCCACGCGATCGCGATCGCCACGCGTTCTTCGAAGTCCTGCTCGGCGCGCGCGATGCGCTGTACCTGTCGTATGTCGCCGCGGAGCCGAAGAGCGGCCAGCCGCTCGGCCCATCGTCGGTCGTGCTCGAGCTCAGCGA
>Ga0207687_10000085_pt1 | contig 68919 bp, 63 predicted proteins | sample KBSM54metaG_FD_184399 | JGI IMG/M metagenome (GOLD analysis project Ga0207687, IMG submission 184399) | Miscanthus rhizosphere microbial communities from Kellogg Biological Station, Michigan, USA - KBS M5-4 metaG (SPAdes) (version 2) | ecosystem: Host-associated > Plants > Roots > Rhizosphere >...
AAACCGCCACGTTCAACTCCACCACGTTCGGCGCGACCGCGACCGAACTGCGGGCGCTGGCGACCAAAATCCAGTGGACGGGAGTCTTCCCGACTGAAGCATTCCAGTGGCACCGCGAACAGGCGCTAAGCGTTTCCTAGCGCTGAGGGCGCAAAAAGCTTCACCACACGCAAAAACCAAAACAGAATGAGGGAGATATGAGAACCCACAGAGGGAGAAGGGCGCTGAGCGCACTTCTCCTCACCGCGCTTTGCGCGCTTGGCCTCACCGCCAGCGCCCAGGCCAAACTGACCGGCGAGTTCGCCAGATTCGCCAACTGCCCCTACACCAACGCCAAAGCGATCAAATGCCTCTACTCGGTGACCAACAGCGGCGAAGTCGTGCTGGGATCGAAGACGGTGCCGATCGTCAACCCGGTGACCCTGCAGGGCGCCTACGCTGAACCGGTGGAAGAAAAAGAAGGGGCTGAATTCTATCCCTTCCTCGCCGCCACCAACGGCGTCACGCTCTCCAAAACGCCGCAGCCGGTACCCGGCGGCCTTGCCGGGATTGTCAACTGCAAAGCGATCTCAGAACCGTTCCTGCGCTTCAGCTGCGAACTGACATTCGAAAACGGCATCACCGGGCTCAACTCGACGCTGGAACTGGCAAGGCCTGCCACCGAGATCCGCGTCTCCGAAAACAACCTGGCTGGTGAAATCGGCACTGCCCTGCAGATGCCGATCAAGTTCCACCTGGAAAACCCGTTCCTGGGCTCCAGCTGCTACGTCGGCTCCTCGAGCAACCCGATCATCTGGAAACTGAGCACCGGCACGACCAGCCCGCCGCCCCCCAACACGCCGATCACCGGCACCGGCGGCGAAGGGGAATTCCTTGAAGGGTTCAAAATCCTCAAGCTGAACAACGCCAAACTGGTCGACAACTCCTGGGCCGCCCCCGGCGTCTCGGGCTGCGGAGGGTTCCTGGTCGAACTGCTCCTCAACCCGATCATCAACAGCGCCTCGGGCCTGCCTGCGGCAGCGGGCAGGAACACCGCGATCCTCAAAAACACGATCTACCAGGCCGCGGCCGTTACGGTCAAGAAAAACAACGAAGAAAACCCCTAGGCCGTAGCTCCAAGGCAAAACGCAGTGCTCAAGCGCCGGGGGAGACCCCGGCGCTTGAGGGTTGTATGCACTCGCAATCCAGCAGGCAAGCCGTCTAGCCGTGCGAATCGCCAGAATGACGAGCATGCGCAGGTCCGACCAACGCCGCGACGCCGTTTTCGCCTGCTACCAGCGCGATGTCACCGGGCGTCCGCTGGAGGAGCTGGTCGCCGAGTCGCGGCCGTTCACGCGCGAGCTGGCCGCCGGCGTCGAGGCCCATCGCGAGGAGCTCGATGCTGCGATCGGGGCGCATGCCAAGGGCTGGGAGCTGGAGCGGATTGCGCCGCTGGAGCGCAACGTGATGCGGGTGGCGCTGTATGAGATTGAGCACTCCGATGACGTGCCGACCGAGGTCGCGATCGACGAGGCGATCGAGATCGCCAAGGAGTACTGCGGCGCCGACGCGCCCGGCTTCGTCAACGGCGTGCTCGGCGCAATCGCCCGCGAGCGCGAGGGGACGCCGACGTGAGCCGCCTGCGCGAGATCGCCGAGCGGCTCGGCGCAATCGCCCGCGAGCTTGAGGGCGACGCCGCCGACGCCCGCGCCGCCGAGCTCGCCCAGGAGGCGGCCGAGCTCTCCGCCGAGGCGGTCGAGGAGACCAACCGCAGCTTGCGCGAGCCGGAGGATTGAGCTACCCGGAGGAGTTGCGCGAGCTCGTCGACGCCGAGCTCGGGGACCTCGCCTTTCCGGGCCCGAGCCCGACCAGCGGCTTGGTCGCGGCGATGCGCTACTCCCTGCTCGCCGGGGGAAAGCGGGTGCGCCCGGTGCTGGCCCTTGCCACGGCGCGGGCGCTGGGGGGTGAGCCGCGAGGCCTCCTGCCGATCGCCTGCGCGATCGAGCTGATCCACACCTACTCGCTGATCCACGACGACCTGCCGGCGATGGACGACGACGAGCTGCGCCGCGGCCAGCCGACCTCGCACGTGAGGTTCGGCGAGGACGTCGCGATCCTGGCCGGCGACGGCCTCTTCGCCGAGGCGATGCGCCTCGCCTGCGAGCAGCCCGGCGAGCCGTCCCGGGTGCTGGCGGCGCTGCGCGAGCTCAGCGCCGCGACCGGCGTCGACGGCATGGTCGGCGGCCAGTACGTCGACGTCGCGGTGGAGGAGCGCGACGCCAGCGGCCTGCGCTCCCTGCACGCGCTGAAGACCGGCCGGCTGATCGCCGCCAGCGTCGGCGTGGCGCTGACGCTGGAAGGGTTGCCAGAACCTGAGACAATGCCCTTTCGCCGATTTGCCGACGAGCTTGGCGTGCTCTTCCAGATCGTCGACGACATTCTCGACGTGACCGGGAGCTCCGAGCGGCTCGGCAAGCCCCATGGAAGTGACGAGCGACTTGGCAAACTCACTTACGTCAGCCTCTTCGGCCTGGAGCGGGCGCGCGAGCTCGCGGCCGAGTCGCACGCGAAGGCGACCGCGGCGCTGGGCGAAGCGAGCGGCGAGACCGGCGACCTGATGCGAGTGGCGGACTACATCTTCACCAGAGACGAATGAGCGAGAACGGGCACAAAGCGGCGGGCCGGGACGAGGATCGCCTGCTTGACGGCATCCATGAGCCGGCGGACCTGCACGATCTCGACGACGAGCAGCTGCAGCAGGTGGCACAGGAGATGCGCACCTACATCATCGACACGATCGGCGAGATCGGCGGCCATTTCGGCGCCAACCTCGGCACCTGCGAGCTGGCCGTGGCGCTGCACAGCCTGCTCGACTCCCCCCGCGACAAGATCCTCTGGGACGTCGGCCACCAGGCCTACCCGCACAAGATCCTCACCGGGCGCCGCGAGGCGCTGCCGACGATCCGCCAGTACGAGGGCCTGGCCCCGTTCTGCTCGGTCTTCGAGTCCGAGCACGACATCATGGGGGCCGGTCACGCCTCGACCTCGATCGGCTACGGGGTCGGGCTGAAGGAGGCGATGCGCAAGGGGATCGGCGAGGACGGCAGGGTTGCGGCCGTCATCGGCGACGGGGCCCTCACCGGGGGCGTCGCCTACGAGGCACTGCACGCGGCCGGCGGCCTGCAGACGCCGATGGTGATCGTGCTCAACGACAACGGCATGTCGATCTCCCCCAACGTCGGTGCACTCTCCCGCTACTTCAACCGGGTGCGGCTCAACCCGCGCCTCTTCCACGCCCGCGAGGGGGTCGAGGACCGGCTGACCAAGCTGCCGCTCGGGCTGGGCAAGCGGATCGAACGGCTGGGGCCGGAGGTCAAGTCGGCGATCAAGGCCTACTGGGCACCGGGGCTCTTCTTCGAGGAGCTCGACCTCGCCTACATGGGCGTGATCGACGGCCACGACGTGCACGCCCTGCGCGAGGCCCTGCGCGAGGCCTTCGACGCCGACCGTCCCGTCGTCGTCCACATCCACACCGTCAAGGGCAAGGGCTTCTCCCCGGCCGAGGAGGGGGGCCTCGAGGGGATGGAGAAATGGCACGCGGCCAAGCCCAACTCGATCGTCGACGGCAAGCCGGCGGCGAAGAAGCCGGTCGCGGTGCAGGAGTCCGACGCGCCCGCTTCGATCGCCCCCGAGCGCCTGGAGAAACCGCCGGCGGCGGGCGCGCCGCCCCAGTACACGCAGGTCTTCGCCGATGCGATGGTCGCCGAGGCGCGGCGCGACGAGCGGGTCGTCGGGATCACCGCGGCGATGGCGGGGGGGACCGGCCTGCAGAAGCTCGCCGACGAGGTGCCCGAGCAGTACTACGACGTCGGCATCGCCGAGCAGAACGCGGTCCTGCTCGCCTCAGGGCTGGCGATCCAGGGGGCAAAGCCGGTCTGCGCGATCTACTCGACCTTCCTGCAGCGCGCCTTCGACCAGATCGTCCATGACGTCTGCCTGCAGGAGCTGGACGTCACCTTTGCGATGGACCGCGCCGGCCTGGTCGGCGACGACGGGCCGACCCACCACGGCGCCTTCGACGTCTCCTACTTCCGCCCGATCCCCAACGTCGTGCTGATGGCGCCGCGCGACGAGGCGATGCTGGTGCGGATGCTGCGCACGGCGATCGCCCACAATGGTCCGGCCGCGCTGCGCTACCCGCGTGGGGCGGCCGAGGGAGTCGAGCTGCCGTCGGATGTGGAGGAGATCCCGATCGGCAGCGGCGAGCTGCTCGCCAGCGGCGAGCGAGTGGCGCTGCTCGGCTACGGCTACGGGGCCGCGGTCGCGCTCGACGCTGCCAGGGTCCTCGCCGGGCACGGGCTGGCGCCGACGGTCGCCGACGCTCGCTTCGCCAAGCCGCTCGACAGCGAGCTGCTGGAGCGGCTGGCTCTCGGCCACGAGCTGGTCGTGACGATCGAGGAGAACGTGTTGCCGGGAGGCTTCGGCTCCGCCGTGCTCGAGCACCTCGAGGATGCTTTTGCCGAGCGGGCCGAGGAGCGTGCCCGCGTTCTCCGCATCGGCCTGCCCGACCGCTACGTCACCCATGGCAAGCCGGCGCTGCTGCACGAGGAGGTCGGCCTCACCGGCGATGCGGTTGCCGCGCGCGTCCTCGATCAGATGAAGATTTCGCCCCAAAAATTGGGGCTTGCGTCAAATCGCTCAATCGGTTAGCCTGCCCGAGTCTCTTCTGGGGTTACTCGAGGGAGGAGAGACATCTCTATGTATGTGGGTCCGCACGTAGGGAGCGTCGTGGATCTACTACTAACCGCGCCGGTGCCAAGGGCACCGCGTCGCGGTGCGCTGAGGCGAGTGGGTCCCGGGTTCGTCGCCTCCCTCAGCGCTCGAGTGGGCGGCTGTTGCAGCGAAAACTAGGCGGGCTTGCGGGCGTCGAAGGCTGCGAAGGCGGGCTGAGGTCCGATCGTTGCCTCGGTCAGGCCGGCGGCCTCGAACCAGCTCGCCAGGCCCTCGCGGTCGGGCGGCAGGCCATGTCGTCCTTGACTGCTGCCTCTTTTGAAGAACCTGCGCGCCCGCCGGCTCCCGCCCATGAGGAACGTCGTGCCGATCAGCCGTCCACCCGGCTTCAGGCAGCGGGCGAACTCCTCGACCGCGAGCCTGGGTTCATCGAGCATGTGCAAGCCGCTGAAGGAGACGAAGAGGTCGACCTCGGCGTCGGCGAAGGGGAGATTGGTCATGTCCGCGGTAAGGAACTCGATCTGATCGAGGGACCGGTCGCGAGCGTGGCGTTCGGCTCGTTGCAGCATCGTTGGATCGAGGTCTGCCGCGAGGTAGCGCACGTCCTGCTCCGGGCGCAGGGCGCGGAACGCAACGCCGCTGCCGCAGGGCACGTCCACGATCCTCGAGCCGTCGGGGGCTTCTCCAATCGGCCCCATGCTCGAATAAAGAATCGAGAAGTCGATCCCCCAGGCGATGCGGCCGAACAGGCGTGCTAGGCGCGGCCGCTGGATGTAGAAGTCGTAGACCGCCCCGAAGGGTCCCGCACACACATTCCCTGTCCCACTGGCCATCTGAAGTACTCCGTCCCGTTGTTGTCGGTCACCCGCGAGGGGGACCCTTGCCTTCAACCGATCGGGACCTTCCTTCAAACCCGCCGGCAGCCTATCAGGAGGCTTCTAGGATGCCCTCGCCGTGCGGACCTGGCTGCCGAGCCGCGCCACCAGGCCGGCGGCCAGGTAGGCGATCGCGATGATGATCAGGACGAACTTGCAGGCGGCGAAGATCGCCGCGAGCAGCGGGAAGGCTGCGCCCGCGCCATCCAGGGTTAGCAACAGGCAGATGTTCTCGAGCGCGTCGAAGCCCGCCCCGAGCGCGCCGAAGGAGACGATGACTGCGCCGATCGCGGAGAGACGGCGCCAGTTGCGCCTGCGGGCCATGTCCCGGACCGAGGCCAGGGCTAGGGTGAGGAAGGTTCCGTAAGCGGCGAGAAAGCCGAAGTCGATCCAGAGCTGTTCGCGAGCCGCATCCTGGCCTTCGTCGCCCCATTCGGAGAGGATCTCGTCCGCACGGTGCTGCCCGCCGGCCAGCTCGAAGGGAACCATCCCCGGGCCGTTGTCCTGCATCCGGTTCTCGGCCGGGGACATGGCAAGGGACAGAAGCACCGTCGCCATGCCGGTCAAGACCAAACCCAGTTTGCGTTTCACGCGAAGCTCATCTCGCAATCGGTGTCCAGCCTATTTGGAACCCCCACAACAGAAAACGCCCCCGCGGGGAGCGGAGGCGAATTCTGGGGTTACTACAGGGAGGAGAGACCGCCGACCCGCCGCATGGGAAAGCGGAATCCGGCTCCTAAAGCCAAATCGTCTCCGGCTGACTCCGGTTGTAACCGGCTGAATCCGTGCCTGACTGTGGCACGAGTGTGGCACCGGAGACCTTCCGGCGGATTGGTCTCACGCCTGTCGCAACGCCACCCAATGCCGAAGTGCCGAGAACCGCCGCAACTTCAATCTCGGCCACGCCTGCCTGGTTTGCCTTCGCTGTCTTCGATCCACGCTTCCGAGCGCCGATCAGCGATCAGCTCGTCAACCAAGCTCCTATCGGGAGCCACGTCAGCAAACAGGCCGCGCAGTCGCGCAGCCGCCTCGCGGCGCCGCTCTATCTCCGAGCCGGTGAGCTTGGCGGCTTGAACCACGGATAGAGCGTAACGCCCATTTCGGCGCCCCACGCGCCGAGGATTGCCTCAGCGCTTGGCGGGATCTGCCGAGCCCGACATATCACGCCGCGTGAAGCCGCCAGCCAACCGAGCATGGGGCCGAAATGTTTGCGCTGCACGTGCAGTCTCCGGTCTCTGATAGGAATCCCACCGGCAGACGGGAACGATTTAAGTCAGATATGGGAAACGCATGGGCACTAGCTACCGGGAGGGCGAGAGATTAATGGGCGACGGAAACCGGCAAGGAACGAGCTTGAAGCGAGCCCTTGGAACGCAGCTTCTGGCCATGCTCATGTTCGTGGTTGCCGCCCTCCTTGTGCCATCGGTCGCCTCAGCGACGGCGCTTCCCGCGACAATCAAAGAAAACACGACGCTCACGTCCGCCGGCAACCCCTATACCGGCACCTCGACGATCGAATCGGGTGTGACGCTCACGGTTCAGCCTGGCGTGAAATTTCAAAACAGCTCCCTGACCGTCAAAGGCACGCTCAAAGCCGAAGGCACCGCCGAAGAACCCGTCATCTTCACCAGCGCCAAAGAAGAAAAAGCGGGCGAATGGTGCGGCATAGAATTCAAGTCCGGTAGCGGCTCCTCGGTGGTCGACCACGCCGAATTCCGATACGGCGGCCTGTGCAACCTTGGCGAGGTCGCAGTGACCGAAGGCTCCTCGCCGACGATCAAGAACTCGACCTTCTCGCACTCCTCCGGCTACGCGATCAAGACAACTGCGGGCGGCAGCCCTGAAATCGCCAACAACCGTATCTCAACCAGCGCCAATGGCATTTTCTACGAAGGTACGACCAGCGGCGAAGTCAACATCCACGGCAACGAAGTCGAAGGCGGCGCAAATGGGATCTACGTCAGCGCGACAGGCGCCTCGGTGGTCGGCAAAACCCTGGGCGCGAACACGATCAAGAACACAACCGGCGTCGCCGTCACCTACAAAGGCACCGACATTCCCGGTGACATCACCGGGAACACGCTGACCGGCAACAAAGAAAACATCATCACGATAGGAGCCGGAAGCGCCGTATCCCACACGGAGACCTGGAACAACGGCGTGCCGGTCAAGCTAGAAGGAAACGTGACGATCGCCTCTGGCGTGACTTTGACGATAACCAAAGGCGTCCTTCTTAAGGGGTCGCCGTCCCTGACCGTCAAAGGCACGCTCAAAGCCGAAGGCACCGCCGAAGAACCCGTCATCTTCACCAGCGCCAAAGAAGAAAAAGCGGGCGAATGGTGCGGCATAGAATTCAAGTCCGGTAGCGGCTCCTCGGTGGTCGACCACGCCGAATTCCGATACGGCGGCCTGTGCAACCTTGGCGAGGTCGCAGTGACCGAAGGCTCCTCGCCGACGATCAAGAACTCGACCTTCTCGCACTCCTCCGGCTACGCGATCAAGACAACTGCGGGCGGCAGCCCTGAAATCGCCAACAACCGTATCTCAACCAGCGCCAATGGCATTTTCTACGAAGGTACGACCAGCGGCGAAGTCAACATCCACGGCAACGAAGTCGAAGGCGGCGCAAATGGGATCTACGTCAGCGCGACAGGCGCCTCGGTGGTCGGCAAAACCCTGGGCGCGAACACGATCAAGAACACAACCGGCGTCGCCGTCACCTACAAAGGCACCGACATTCCCGGTGACATCACCGGGAACACGCTGACCGGCAACAAAGAAAACATCATCACGATAGGAGCCGGAAGCGCCGTATCCCACACGGAGACCTGGAACAACGGCGTGCCGGTCAAGTTTGAAGGAAACATGACGATCGCCTCTGGTGTGACCCTGACGATCACCAAAGGCGTATTCCTCACAGGAGCGCCGTCGATGACCATCAAAGGCACGCTCAATGTCGAAGGAACTTCGGCCGAACCCGTCATCTTCACCAGCGCCAAAGAAGAAAAAGCGGGCGAATGGTGCGGTCTGGAATTCAAGGCCGGCAGCGGCTCCTCGGTGGTCGACCATGCCGAATTTCGCTACGGCGGCCAGTGCAACCTCGGCGAGATAGCCGTGCGCGAAGGCATCTCGCCGACGATCAAGAACTCGACCTTCTCTCATTCTTCGGGCTACGCGATCAAAGTGACCGATTCGAGTCATCCGGTGATCGAATGGAACCGCTTCCGGCATAACGAAAGCGGCCTCTCCTACAGCGGGACCGGCAAACTCTCGGCTCCCAACAACGACTGGAACTGCGCAAGCGGCCCCCAGCCGGCCGGTTGTGGCGATGCCGTGACCTCCAACGTCGACTGGAAACCCGACGTCCCGCTTCCAGAATTGACTGGTCACTGCCGCGGGATGAGATCCCAGTGCGGCGAAGGCGCCGACCCGGTTAGCCTCGCCACCGGCCAGCTCAACTACTCTCACCGCGACCTGCTCTTGACCAACAAGAGCGCAGAGCCACTCGAATTCACCCGCGCCTACTACTCCGGCTCAAGTTCAGATACCGGTCTCGGGCCTGGCTGGTCCCAGACGGGACTCTCAAGCGCAACTGAATTGGCATCCGGCGAAGTGCTCGTCCTTCGGGAAGACGGTCGCCAAGACCTCTTTCAGAAAACCGAAAGCGGCTATGAAGCACCCTCGGGTGTGACGGATGCCCTCGCCAAGGTCGAAGGCACCTTTCAGCTCACGACGCTCCAGAACACGGTCTATCGTTTCGATGCGAGCGGTCGCATCGCTTCGATCACCGACGACCACGGGCTGAAAACCACCTACGCCTACAACGCCGAAGGACGCCTCGCGACGATAGCCGACCCCTCTGCGCAGACGCTGACCTTCGGCTACAACGCCTCAAACCACATCACGTCTGTCAAAGACTCGACCGGCCGCGAAGTCAAATTCGGCTACTCAGCGGCGGGCGACCTGGAAACGGTTACCGATGCTCTGAGCGGCGTGACCAAATACGGCTACGACTCGCAGCATCGCCTCACCTCGATTACCGACCCGCGTAGCAATGTGATCTTGAAAAACGTCTACAACGGCGAAGGCAAGATCACCGAACAACAAGACGGACTGAAACACCTTTGGAAACTCGAATACAAACCCAGCGAAACGATCGTCACCGAGCCTGATGGCGGGAAAAAGAAGTATGGCTTCGACGGCCAGAATCGGGTTGTCTCCGAAACCGATCAGCTCGGCCATACGACGACGACCAGCTATGACGAAGTCGGCAACGTCAAAGAAGTCGTTCAGCCCGGTGCTGCCAAATGGACCTTCGGCCACGATGCCGCCGGCAATCTCACGTTGGTCAAAGACCCCGAAGGCGGGGAACGCAAATACGAATACGACGGCAAAAACCGGCTCACGCACTTCACGGACGCCCGCGGCAGCTCCTGGGACTATGAATGGTCCGAAGCCAACAACCTGACCAAGGTCACCGACCCCGAAGGCGGCGAAACGACGCTCACCTACAACGAATCGGGCCAGCCGCTGACAAAGACCGATCCCGGCAAACACAAAACGGAATTCGCTTACGACACGCGCGGCAACCGGACAAGCGAAACCGATCCGCTCGGGCACAAAACGAGCTTCGAATACAACAACCGCAACTACGTGATCTCGAAGACTCTGCCGGGACAGAAAGCCGAAGGCTTCGAACGTGATGCGCTCGGGGACTTGCTCGCACGCACGACACCGGAAGGCCGCAAAACGAAATACGTCTACGACGCCAACGGCTTGCCGACGCAGGTCACCGACCCCGGCGAAAACGTCTGGAAAATCGAATACAACGCGATGGAGCGGCCGGTCCTCTACACCGATCCGCTCGAAGGTCAGGTCAAAGTCGCCTACAACGGCGACCTCAAGCCGACCAAAGTCGTCAATCGGCGCGGCAAGGAAACTACCTATGGCTACGACCTCGCCGACCAGCTCACCGAAGTCCATCGCCCTGAAGGCGAAGACTGGACTTATGCCTATGACGCCCGTGGCAACCGCACGAGCATGATCGACCCGCGCGAACACGAAACGACCTACGAATACGACCTGCTGAATCGGATGACGGACGCTGATGAGCCGCTGGAAGTCACGACCGAATACGGCTATGACGCCAACGGCGAGCTCACCTCGGTCAAAGACCCGCGCGGCGACACGACGAGCTACAGCTACGACAAACTCGGCCAGCTCACCGAAGTTGACCAGCCGCTCGAAAGGACGACCAGCTTCGCCTACGACGCTGTCGGCAACCAGCTCAGCCGGACCACCGCCGCTGGCACTCTCGAATTCGCCTACGACGCCGCCAACCGCCTGACTAAAGTCTCCGAAGGCGAATCAGCTCTGCGCTCGTACGGCTATGACGCCGCCAATCGCACGACCAGCGCCATTGATGCCCAAGGCGCCAAAATCGAAATCGGCTACAACGAAGACGGGCTCATCAGCTCAATCAACGATGGCCGTGGGCAATCACTCACTCGCAACTACAACTCACGCGATCTGCTGGCCAAACAAGTCGATGGCCGTGGCGCGCTCGAATATAGCTACGACAAACTCGGGCGCTTGACGTCATTGACCGATCCCCAGGGCAAAGCCCTGGGCTTTGCCTATGACCCGGAAGGCGACCTGACGGAAGTCACCCGCCCCAACGGCGTAACCACGGCCAATGTCTACAACGACGCCGGGCGCTTGGCTGAAACGACTTCGATCAAAGGAGGCGAACCGCTGGCGACGCTCGAATCGATCAAATATGGTTATGACCCCGCTGGCAACGTGACCGGCAGGATCGACCAGCGCCTCGAACAGGAAACCACCTATGCCTACGATGCGCTCAATCGCCTTACTGAATTCAACCCGTCGGGTGAAGGTGCAACCAGCTATGGCTACGACAAAGCTGGCAACCGCACCGAAGCTGGCGGCGTCACCTACACCTACAACGCCCTGAATCAGCTCACCGAAGCTTCTGACGGCACTACCTATAGTTACGACGGGGCGGGGCGGATGACGCAGAAGGTAAAAGGGCTCGAAGAAACGACTTACGAATGGGAACCCCTAGACCATCTGGCCAAAGTCGAAGGGTCGGCCGAAGCGGCGAGCTACGCTTACGATGCTTTGGGACGCCTGAGCAAACGGACGGACGAAGCAGGCACCCAGGTCGCGCACTATGGCGGCCTCACTGACCTGCCGACTTATGACGCCAACGGAGAAGGCGGAATCGTCACCAGCTACGTGCAGGGACCGCGGGGGCTTGTCGAGCAGCGCTCAGGTGAAGCGACTGCCTATCCGCTTGTCGATGCCCACGGCGACGTCACCGCAATTGCCGACTCGACCGGCGGCGTCGAATCCAGGCAGAGTTACGATCCTTGGGGTGTGCAGCTCTCTGGTCCTAACCTCGAAATGGGCTTCCTTGGCGCACAGGAGAGGCGCGCTGATCCGATGTCAGGACTGATCCAGATGGGAGAACGTTCCTACGATCCCTCCCTTGGGACCTTCCTCTCCGAAGACCCCGTTTATGGTCATTTCGGGATTGGCGCATCCGTTGATCGCTATCTCTATGTATGGGACAACCCGCTTAATCGATACGACCTCAGCGGACGCGATGTCTGCGTGCCAACACCCTTCGGGGATGCGTGCGCCGGGGATGCGGCAGAAGACGTAGTTCGTATCGACGAAGAATTTCAAAACGGAATTAATTCCGCTCCGGAAAACCTATGGAACTTGACTGCGCCAGGGCGGCATTGGATCGGAGATCGCGCAAGAGATTTTGCAAAGAGCGACGTCGGCGAATGGTTTGGGGATCGTGGTGATGAAGTTGGCCGCACCTTTACTTGTATTGCCGAAAGGGTCGTTCAAAAGCCGGGTCCTGTTGGATGTCAAGAAGCAGCGGAACCCTTGGAATCAGAAGTTGAAGAACCTGATACGCCCGACGACCCGCCAAATTTCCCACCCCCTCCGCTACCTGGAAAAGATCCACTGCCGACCAAGAGATAGGTAAAAATCGAATCTATGAAAAAGAACCCTTTGCCAAGAATTCTTATCGCATGGATCGGGGCAGGAATTGTTCGCGTGCTGATCGGATCTAGCACATCGCCGGTTGCATATTTCTTTTTTGGCGTTTTCTGGCTTGTCTCCTTTGCTCTACTGGCGGCGGCAATCCGTTCGCTTGTGGTTGCCGAGAGAACTGAGCAAAGGGTCGAGGCGATGGCCATTTGCGTAGGTCTTGCGTCACTCTTTGTACAGGGCTTGCTGGGAAACGGCCATACCATTGCTATCGCGGCCCTTCTGTTTATCGCATCCGCCATTACTCTGATATTTATCTACGCCCGGAAGTTGCGGCGGGGATCCTTGGTTCATTCGTAGTCTCTGAATGCAAGCGAACGGGACGCGACGGTAGTACGTCAGGTGTGGAACCCACGACTCTATGGTCTTATCGTATGCATAGGTCTCGTAGCGCGAGGCCTTTATCGCGGGATTCTTCACGAACTCCATGGTGAATTCAGTGGGTGGGCCGCTCTCGTTGTGTTCTGGATTCCATTGGTTGGCGTCATATGCATTGCCGTTTCATTGCTGGCCCCATCTATTAGAAGTTGGTTTCGAAATAGAGGCTGGGGTTAGTCGTTGTTGATCTGCATTTCGGTCGAAACTGGCCCGTCGCCCGCCCTGGGGTCGCTGGAATATGGCTATAGCGCCGCCGGGCAACGTGACCAGCAAGATCGACCAGCGCCTCAAAGCGGAAACCACCCACGCCTACGATGCGCTCAACCGCCTGATCGGAATCAACCCCCGCCGAAGGCTCGACCAGCGCTGGCTCCACCACCTACATAGTCAGCAAGGAAAACGAATCCGCAAAGCCAGCTATGCAGGGAATGAAACGCTTATTTTCGAGAATCAGGGATCATTGGATGCGGTCTTCTAAGCCTTCCCGCCTCACCCGGTACAGGCCGCACCGACTAATCGATTTGCTGTTGGGGATCACTCTTTTGATGCCTGTCGTGTTCTGGCTCGGATCGGTGAGCCTCTTGCTCGGGGCCACCGTCTTTGTCACAGTGGCTGGGCTTTACCTATCGAGCCCTCCCCGTAGGGGCCGAGACCGGGCGAGACGGAAGGAATCGGCGTAGGTCGGCCTCGCCGACCTACCCTGCAAAGAGCCGAAGGTGATGCGAGGTCAAGGTTGCCCCGACAGGGGCGCGCGTAAGCGCGGGCGAAGCCCAGCCTTGACCGCAGCGGAGCCGGAGGCTACTCATGGTGCGCGGTGCCTCAAACCCACATGGGCGGGCGGAGAACTACCGACCGATCCCGAAGGCCCGCTCAATGCTTCTGGTCGTCTCCCCGCGAGCTAGCTGCTGCTCAAGACCCAGCCTGCGCTGAGAGTCCGCAAGCCGTCTCTGTGCAGCCTTCCGCGCCGCGACCCCGGCGCCGCTTTGCGGCTCTCGGCCGAAGGTATGGCTGGTGTCTCGCACTCCGTGTTCGAGCCGGTAGCTCTCGATGCCCTGAACGCCACGATCCCAAGCCTTCGCCTTCACCAAATCGGTTGGCCTTTCTCCCAGCTCCTTGACGATGTAAGAGGGTGGCTCGATCCTTGCGGCGGCAAGCGCTTGTGCCGAGCGGGTGGTGAGAAGCTGATCGGTAATCTCACACTCGCGCCGGGCTGACGTTCCCGGCGACTCCATCTGCGCCAGCTTCGCCGTCTCTTCGGCCAGCCGTTCGGTAAGTAGCCCCTCCCTTTCCTTGGCGTAGGGCAACTTCTGGCGGCGTTCGCGCCAGCCGAGCGCTTCGACGGCTTCGCGATTGGAGACAGCTTGCTCGACCTGGCCGCGCCGTTCCTCCACAGCCCTGACCTGGCGGGTGTAGCTCTCGTGATGCTGGGCCTCGAACCGGGCCGGGGTGCCCAACTCGCTTCGTCGCACCGCCAGCTCCTCGGCGGGCAGCTTCGCCAGCTCGGCGCGCAACGCCTCGTCGTGGGCAGCAGTCTGGGCGCGGTCGCGCTCGGCCGCTTCGCCAACGTGGGCGATGGGGTCTCGCTCGGGACCAGCGGGCGCGTACTCCGAGCGCTCGGCCTGGATCTCCGGCGTCGCATACAGGTAGGTCTGCTCGCGGGTTCGCGAGGTGGCGACGTAGAACTCCTGCTTGTCCATCGACGGGTCGGCCATGACGTAGGCCCGGTCGACGGTGGTTCCCTGGGCGCAATAGGTGGTGACGGCGTAGGCGTGTTGGAGTGCCGGCGCCTCCCCGCCCAAGCTGGTCTGCGAGAGGTAGTCCGGCCCGACCTCGACGCGCCGCGCTTGGTCGATGCCGTCAAGGACGATCCGCCCTTGCTTGGCGTCCACCTGGGCGACCTGCCAGCGCTCGCGGTTGTAGATGCCGCCGGCACGGTCATTGACGCGGGTGATGACCTGATCGCCGGCAGTGAACGAGGCGCCGCCGACCTCGATCTCCTCCGCGCCGAGCCGCCCTTCGGACTTCGCCAACTCGCGCGCAATCGCGTTCAAGCGCTCGACCTCGGAGTTTCGCTTCGCCACCATCAGCGCGTCCTCGCCCTGAGAGAAGGGCTTCCACCAGTCTTCGACCATCGCCAAGCGCCGCTCCTCGGCGTTCCCGGCGACCGTGACCCGCTCTGCGGATCGGTAGAGGCTCAGCGCCTCGCGGCCCTCTCCTTCCCGGATCAGCCTCGCCGCGTCGCGGTCGAGCTCGTGGTTGTGGCGGATCACTTCGTCAAGGTGGACGGGCTCGGTGCGCTCCGCGATCGCGGAGAACAGACCGCCCGCCTCGATCGGGCCAAGTTGCTCGGGATCGCCAACGAGAACGAGCTTCGCCCCGGCCTCATCGGCGTGGCCGATCACTCGGGCCAAATGCTCTGAGCCGACCATGCCAGCCTCATCGACCAAGAGGATCGAGCGCGAGGACAGGCTGATCCTCCCCTTGTCGAGAGCCCCAAGCAGGCCCGCCACGGTCCTCGTCTCAAGCCCATCGGCGCTAAGGACGTTGGCCGCTCTCCAAGTCGGCGCCGCGGCGCGAAGCTCGAAGCCAGCTTGCGCCCATCCTTCGGCCGCGGCGACCGTGGCGAAGCTCTTGCCGGTTCCGGCCTCCCCGATCACCACGGCGATGCCCTCGCGGCCGGCAAGCAGGCGCTGGACCATCTCGCGCTGGTCGGGCTTCAGGGTGGGCCGGGCCGCGATCATCCTGGCGGCAACCAACTCGCCCGCCTCGCCGCGAACCTCCTTCGCCATGCGCTCGGCCGTCTCCAGGGCCTCCCGCTCAAGCTCCCAGATGCGCTTGGTCGTGTAGCGGGCGCCTTTGGCCGTCTCCGAGACAGTGACCACGGATTCGGAAGCGAGGAAGGCGTCGGCGGCGCTCTCGACCTCATGGCCGGGGGCGCCGTTGGGAAGCAGATTGGCGATGGCCTGGATCGCTTCGTGGCGGTCGAAGTGGGAGGCGTGGGCAGTCACCTGGCGGTCAAGCTGCTCAAGCGTCAGCTTGGAGGCAAGCTCGACCTCCCTGCCCATCGTCGCCGCGATGGCCTCGCGGTCCAAGCCGATCTCCTTCGCCTGCTCACGCCAGCGCTCGCGCAAGCTCTCCGGGGCAAGCCCCTTCTCCTTCGCGTTGCGGCTGGTGAGTGTCGCCACCTGCCGAGCGCGAGCCGAGGCGTCCGGCCCGGCCGCCTCGAGTATTTCCGCGCGCCGGGTCGAGAAGGTCTTCAGCCACTCGTCGGCAAAGCCCCTGATCTCAGCGATGCCGTTGCGAACCGGCTGCCATTCGATGCCCAGTCTCCGGGTCAGTCCGTGGCGAAGGTGCGCCTCGTAGATGTAGCCCGCTGTCTTGGCGTGTTCGTAGATCGCGGGGTGATAGAGACGAGTCCATTTGCCGTCTGGTCCCTTGGTCGCGTTGGCGATCAGCACATGCGTATGCAGCTGCGGATCGCCGTTGCGCGAGGAGCGGTGAAGGAAGCCAGCGGCGAAGAAGCCGTTGCCGTTGACGAACTCTCTGCCGCCGTCGCCGGTTCTGCGCCTCGTTAGGCAAGCGTGCCGTTCCATGTAGCCGAGGGCGACTTCAACCGAGCGCTGGTGGGCAGCTTTGACCTCGGGGGAGACCCTCCCGCCGCCGAGCGCCCAGGCAAGGGAGACCGACTTGGGCGCGGAGAAAGTCAGATCAAAACCCGGGACCGCGCCCCCGCCCGGGACCGCTCGCAGTCCAAGCGGCTCGCCAGTCACCGGGTTCATTCCGGTCAGCATCGCCACGAGCTGATCGGGCTCGACCTCGCCCGACAGACCCAACTCGCGTGTCGCATTGCCCAGCCATTGCCCGGCCTCCTCGCCCTCGCCTGAGTAATAGTCCTCCGCGCCTTCGGCGACCTTCTCCAGGTAGTAGCTCTCCTGGCCTTTTCCGAGCTTTCCGATACTGAGCATCGACGCCTATGTCAAAACCGGGAGACCAATCCGTCGGTCTCTTTCGTCTAGGCAGAACCTCAAGCGCCCCCGAAAATTCGCCAGCGCTGCTCCTCGTTGGCTCATGCCTTCTAGGTCAAGTGAGCACCGGGACTTGATCCACTTATTTGGCCGCCGCCCCTTATCTCCAGGCCTGCCGGGCGCATCGCTCATACCTACGTACTCCATTTGGAGACCGGTTTTGCGCCACCAATTTGGCTGTGCCTTCGTCGCATGCCTATTGGTGCCGTGGCGGGGCACGCGTGATCCACTTCTTTGGAGCCGGGCGCTGAGACTCCGCGCCCCGCCGCTACCGCGCCGCCATGGCGGACGGCGTTGCTGGGTGGCTCCGAAAAGGGCTACCGGAGCGAGGTGGGCGCGCGCGAGATCGTGCGCTCGCTAGGAACTGCCGCCCGATACACAGCCGCTCGGCGGCTGTGTATCGGGCATTCTCAGCGTCCTACCTGCATTTCATCGGCTTGCAGGCTTTCCGCCTGCAGCTCGCCGCATCGCTGGCAATCCAAGTGTCGGCGGGTGGCTCGCCAAAGGCGTCCTCGTAACGCGCCAACGTCTCCGAATAGGCGTCATTGAGCGCCTGAGCGTCGGCCTCGCCGCGCATCCCAAAGTATGGGAAATGGTCTAGGAACTGGCCGAAGATCGCATCGCAGTCCTTTCGATACGCCGCCGTGTCGAGAATGTGGCGATGCCACATCTCGTCCACGATCTCGCAAGGCACAATGTCCTCTCCGGGGTGCATCAGTTGGAGAGCGAGGAACTTGCGGTACTCGACCTCCATGCGGTCAATCCGACTAATCGGCAGTCCCGCTCCCTCCTCAGCGTCAGCGAGCTTCATGCGCACGTTGCTGAGGTCGAGCACTTCATCTAGCCGCTGCAAAGCGTCGGCGGCGTCGATCGCGGGGCGGTCGAGAACAGCGGTTCCGCCGCCTTCGTCGCTAGGTTTTCCAATCACAGGCGTTACCTCCACTAATTGCTTTCGTCCTGTTTGCAACTTTGGGAGGATCGCGAGTGCGGCGGTCGGAAAAGCAGACTCCGTACGTACCCAAATTGCGGGTTCTTTGAGGTTGCTGCTCGCGTCTAGTGCGAGTGGGTGTGCCCGCCGCGCACGGTGCGCCACGAATCCCAGGTGATCTTGAGGATGACGGCGGTGATCGCCAGTCCGATCAGCGGGTCGGCAATCGGCAGGCCGAGCGCGACGACGACGGCGCTGGCAACCACGGCCAGGCTGACGAAGGAATCCGCGCGGGCGTGGTTGCCGTCCGCGACCAGCGCCGGACTATCGAGCCGGTTGCCTGCCCGGGTGCGAATGATCGCCGCGACCCAGTTGCCGCCGAAGCCGATCAGGCCAGCGGCGGCTAGGGCCAGAAGGTCGGTGGGGGTCTGCGGTTGGATCAGGCGCGAGATCGCCTCGACGCCGGCAACGCACGCCGAGACAAAGATCGCCGCCACCACGAACAGGCCGGCTCCCCGCTCGGCTCGCTCCGAGCGAAGCAGGAAGGCGATGCCGAGCGGGATAGCCGTCGCGGCATCCCCGAAGTTGTGGATCAGGTCGGCGAGCAGGGCGACGCTGCCGCTGGCGACGTAGATCGCGACCTGTGCCAGCGCCGTCAGGGCGAGGACGGCGAGGGAGAGGCCGACCGCCTGCAAGCCCTCGCGCGAGCGCTTGATGCTGGGGTCGATCAGGCCATGGCTGTGGCCGTACTCGTGGCTGTGATGATGGTGTCCGTGGTCGGCGTGGGCGTGCGGGCCACTATGAGGATGCGAATGCACCGTGGCGCCATGGCGGTGTCGCTCGCCGCCAAGCGGAACGTAGTCGAGCGCGGCGTCCATCGAGCGCAATGTTAGGGGCAGGTATCCCGGCCGGGATAGTGCGTGAGGGTGGTGGCTGTGGTGCTGTGGGTCTGCCTGTAGGGGGCTGCCTGCCTCTCTGACTGGGCTGGTCTGCCTCCTATGGCTCTGGGTCCTAGCTGGTCTGTCTGTGGCTCTGACTAGCTGGGTCTATGGCTCTATGGGTCTCGCTGGTAGTCGCTGTCGTCGTCCTCCTCGTTGATGGTTCTCCGGGAGGCGCGCTGCCGCACTCCGAATTTCCTGAGCCATGAACCTTCATGGCCCGGCTCCAAGGAAGTGGATCACGCGCGCCCGCCACGGCACCAGTAGGACATGAGCCGAAGGCCCAGCCAAATTGGTGGCGCAAAACCGGTCTCCAAATGGAGTACGTAGGTATGAGCGATGCAGCACCAGCCAGCGAGGGGCAGCAGGGGCGTGAGGAAAACAAGTGGATCAAATCGGGGGGCCGAGTTGACCTAGAAGGCATGAGGCAATTACGGCGAGCGGAACAGATCGCGGGCAGCGGGGCGCCGACGACTCCAGCGGGACGAAGAAAAAACCGACGGATGGTGCGCTCACTTTTGACAAAGGGGGAGAGATGGCGAAGAAGCTGACGACCTCGATTCCCCGCATTGCCCTGACGCCGGCTGAGGCTGCTGCCGCGATCGGGGTCGGCCCGGATTTCTTTGATGCCAACGTGGCCCCTGAGCTGCGACTGATCCGCCGAGGGCGCAAGCGGTTGGTCCCGGTGGCCGAGCTTGAGCGATGGACGACCGAGAACGCGACGCGTGCACTTGGGGAAGCGCTGTGAACGAGGGCAATGGCTCGGCCACGCTGGAGCTTCTAGGCTGCTCGGAATGGCTGACGCCAAACAGGAGAAAGCCCGCCGGGATCTCAAGCGAGCGCAAGCCAACTTCGAGCGAAAGATCGACAAGGCTCACGCGGAGCGTTTGGAGAGCTTCAAGCGAGCGCAGAAAGCCGGCTTGTCCCTTCGGGAAATCTCCAAAGAGGTTGGGCTGCACTGGACCCGGATCGGCCAGTTGCTTCGCGGCGCATAGGGAAGACTGGCGTAGAAAAAATTATACGGCGCTGCTAGCCTGGCGAGTGCCAATACAAAGCGGCTCCCGGCGGCGCGCGAACGCCAACCGGGAGCCTGACCACAAGGAGCGTGCACTCCTCATGGCTGATGAGAACCCTACGGGTCGCGGCGCTGCCGTCGCCCTCAAGATCCCCGCCGACCACATCCGCTTTCTTTGCGGCGTCTTCGAGAAGGCCCGCGATGGCGTCGGTGATGAGCTGGAGGAATTCTCCGACCAGCTCGACCCGAAGCGCCTGCATCGCGAACACGCCGCCTACGGGCGGTTGCTCACGGCGTTGGATGAGCTGGTGATCGTCCCCGACCACGACGTACGAGCGGTGGTCGGGGACTTGGCCGAAGTCATCGACCAGGGCAACGAGCACAAGCGAGTCGTTGCCGAGCACGAGGCGCTGCATGGCCTTCTTGCCCAGCTCGGCGGGAGCGAGGTCGCGTCGTGAGCGGCATTGCCGACCTGTTTGGCGAGAACCTTGCCCACCTTCGCGAGCGTGCCGAACTCTCCCAAGAGGAGATGGGCATTCGCGCTGGTTTGCATCGAACCGAGATCTCCCAACTTGAGCGCGGTAAGCGCGTCCCCCGACTCGACACGATTGTGAAGCTGCGCGATGTTCTGGGGGTCCCAACCGATGACCTGCTGGCAGGAATCGTGTGGCATCCGGCGACCGTCAGCCCCGGGGGGTTCGTCAAGCAGGACCAGGGCTGATGGCGGAAGGAATCCGCAGACGCCATTCCAAGAGCTGCCCTGCTCGGAAAGGGAAGCGGTGCAAGTGCAATGCGGGCTGGGAGGCGTCTGTTTTTCTGGCGCGGGAGGGGAAGCGGATCACGAAGACGTTCCCGCGCAAGCCGGAAGCAAGAAGCTGGCGAGTGGACGCGATCCGGGAAGTCGAGCGCGGCACGCTCCGCGCCTCACCCCGCGACGCTCGCCCACTGGCTGTCGCTCTTGGTGAGTTCGTCCGGGGCATGGAAAGCGGAGCTATAAGGCCGAAGGGTCGAGAGCGGTACAAGCCCAACACCGTGCGCTCCTACGAGCGGGCGCTGCGCGGTCGCATCGCAAAGGCGCCACTTGCTCGAATCAAGGTGGCCGAGCTACAAAGGCGCGACATTCAGCGATTTGCCGACGACCTACTGGCGTCTGGGCTCTCGGCGTCAACCGTCAGCAACATCATCAATCCGATCCAGGCGTTCTACCGCTGGGAAATCAACCGCGGCGAACTGACCCACAACCCCTCCGAGCGGATCGACTTGCCCAATAACGGGCAAAGGCGTCCGAGGCGGATTGCCTCTCCCGGCGAAGCTGCCGCGCTGCTCGCGGCATTGGCGCCGGAGGATCGAGCCGTTTGGGCAACCGCGTTCTACGCGGGGCTGCGGCGTGGCGAGCTACAGGCACTTCGAGTCTGCGACATCGACGTGGAGGCAAACCTGATCGCCGTTGAGCGCGGTTGGGACCAGGAGGAGGGTGTGATCGAGCCCAAGTCGCGAGCAGGCCGGCGGGCCGTGCCCCTGCTCGCAACCCTTCGCAGCTATCTGGAGAAGGAGCTGCGGCGGACCGGGCGCAGGGGAGAAGAGCTGGTGTTTGGTCGAACTGTTGACCAGGCGTTCTACGCCTCAACCGTGGACGGCCGGGCGAAGCGCGCTTGGGCGACCGCGAACGATCACGAGAGGGAAGCCGCCGAAGCAGCGAGCCGCGAGCCGGACCTGCTCCGGCCGATCACGCTCCACGAGTGTCGCCACACCTTCGCCTCGTTGCTGATCGACTCAGGCGCCAATCCCAAGGCGATTCAAAACTTCATGGGCCACTCGAAAATCCAGACGACTTTTGACGTGTACGGTCATCTGCTGCCCGGTAGTCGAGACGAGGTACGAACCCGCATGGATGCGTACCTGAGAAACCAACGCTGACGATGGCCTTAAGAGGACCGGCTGCGACGACTTGCCCGCCCGGCGAGCCGTAAGGGGCTCCCAGCGAGCTTGGATATCGAGCAGACTCTTTTTGGTACGTCTGGTGTAGCGCATAGGTTGGCTGGCCGCACAGCGACGACCTATGGGAACTAACGAGCTTAAGAGCCACCTTCAGGGATTCTTCACCGATGGCTTGGTTACCGTGATCGGCCTCGGTCACTCGGCCGCTCATGGGTTGCCAACTATGCAAGCCCTTGCGACGGGGCTAGGCGAGCGCGTGCCGACGATGATTGACGACGGTCAAGCCGAGGAATGGGAGAAGGTCCGCGCGGCGCTCGATGAGGGTCAGCATCTCGAGGACGCGTTGGTTTCGATTGACCACGAAAGCCCGCTGATAGAGGTCATTGTTGAGGCCAGCGCCGAGATGATCGGCGCCGCCGAGACGGTAGCGATCAAGAAACTAATCCACGATGGCGCCCGCTTCCCGCTCGCCGAGCTGATCCCTCACCTGGCGCCCAGCGACCGCGCCACCGTCGTCGCCACCAACTACGACCGGCTGGTCGAGGTGGCGGTTGAGAGCGCTGGCTACTTCCTCGACTGCGGCTTTGTCGGCATGCACCGAGGAAGGGCCGACGCGGCGTTGAGTCGGACCTCGTTGCGCAGCAGCACCGTCCCGCGTAAGAAGGGCTTCTCCTTCCGCTATCAGCCTTACGTTCGGCTCGCGAAGCCACATGGGAGTCTCGATTGGTACCTCTGTGACGGTGTCCCGATCCGCAGTCCGTTCGCGCTTGATCTGCCCCGGCTGATGATTACCCCCGGGGCCAGCAAGTTCCGCAAGGGCTATGAACGGCCATTTGACCACCACCGCGAGATTGCAAACCACGCGATTGACGCAGCCACTCGTTTCCTCGCTATCGGTTTTGGCTTTAACGATCCCCACCTGCAGACGCACCTAGCAGAGCGAATCGAGGCGGGCGCGCCCTGCCTGATCCTGACCAAGGAGCTGACCGGCTCGGGGAAGGAGTTGCTCGCCCGTGGATCAGGCGTAATCGCACTTGAGTCGTTGCCCCCTGCCGGTACCCGGTTGCACCACGGTGGCGGGATCGAAGATATGGCAAACCAAGAGCTGTGGAAGCTCGAAACATTCATAGACGAGGTGTTGAATTGAACGAGATAGCCAGCCCAATCGACTTCACAGTGGGAGGCACACTGGGCCGAATTATCGGCGTCGATACCGGCCGGGCCTCAATCGACGTTCACGACCATGAGCTCCTCACTCAGGTGGCGATCGGCGATCTGGTCGCGGTTCGCGGGGCGATGACAACTGAGCACCTGATCGGTGTGGTCGACCGCGTCACCCGTAGTGCTGACGAGGAGCCGCTGCTGGAGGAGGAGACCGAGGCTGGCGAGGTTCCGGTTGAGGGCGGGCAGCGCGACTTGGTACGGATCGTCTTGGTCGGCACCTACCGCTCCGTAGACGGTGAGCGAAAAAACGTGCTGAAGCGCGGTGCTGATTCCTTCCCTCAGATTGATCGCGAGGCGTTCCTAGTCAAGGGCGCGAGCCTGCAAGCGCTGATGTCGTTGTTCGCTACTGGCCTCGCAAAGGACGAGAGACTTGAGCTTGGCCATTTCGTCGCTGACGTCTCTGCCAGCGCAATCGCCGACGGCAACAAGCTCTTCCAGCGTCACGCCGCGCTGCTGGGTAGTACTGGCACTGGCAAGAGCTGGGCCGTCGCCCTAATCCTTGAGCGAGCCGCGGCTCTTGCTCATTCAAACCTGATCGTCTTCGACATGCACGGCGAGTACACGCCGCTGACCGAAGGTGAAAACCCGGTGGCAACCGGCTATCGGATGGCGGGGCCGGGCGACGTCGAGAATCCCGGTAAGGAGGCACTTTTTCTCCCTTACTGGGCGTTGAATCAGGAGGAGATGCTTGCTCTGCTCCTAGAGCGCGGCGATCAGAACGCCCCAAATCAGGCTTCCCACTTTGCTTCGATTGTGCGGGAGCTAAAGGGGGCTACCGCCGAGGCGGCGGGAGCGACGGCGGTTGCGGAGACTTTCACGGTCGACTCGCCGATCCCATACTCGATTGATGAGCTGCTCAAGCGCCTGCGCGCCGACGACACCGAGCGCCTACCGAGCACCCAAAAAGGCAAAGACAAAGGCGGCCCGCTGTTCGGGAAACTGACCCGATTCATCAATCGCCTGGCGGCAAAGCGTGACGACCGCCGCTACGCATTTCTACTGCAGCCGCCGAAGAAGACCGAAGAGTATGGCTGGCTGGCGGAGCAGGCGGCGCAGCTGCTCCGGGCAGACGCCGACAACCCTGGGATCAAGGTGATCGATTTCTCCGAAGTCCCCTCCGACATCCTCCCGGTTGTCGCCGGGGTGCTGGCCCGCACCCTCTATGACATCCAGTTCTGGCTCGATGAAGAACAGCGCACGCCGCTGGCGCTGGTCTGCGACGAGGCCCACCTTTACCTGCCGGTGGTCGAGGAGGCCGACGCTCTCGCCGGCCGGGCGCTGGCCGCCTTCGAGCGGATTGCGAAGGAGGGGCGCAAGTACGGTGTCGCCCTCTTCGTGATTAGCCAGCGCCCCTCCGACGTCAGCCGCACGATCCTCAGCCAATGCAACAACTTCATCGCAATGAGGTTGACCAACGACCGCGATCAGGGTGTGATCCGCCGCTTCGTCTCGGACTCTCTGGCGGGGCTGATCGACGCTTTGCCTCTGCTTGACGTCGGTGAGGCGCTGGTGCTTGGTGACGCGATGCTTTTGCCTACCCGGGTGAAGCTGAACAAGCCGAGCGTCGAGCCGGCGAGCGCGACTAGGGACTTCTGGACTGAGTGGGGGGCTGATGCCCCTGACCCCGCCGCGATTACCGCCGCGGTGGAGGCGCTGCGCCGTCAGGTTCGCGCTTCAGCGTAAGAACTACCCGTACCCGCTCACTGCTCCGTCGATTTGACGCAGCCGCCTAAATCCGTGGCGGAGGCGGGTCCGATCTGCAGAGCCGCCGTCTGGGGTGATTACCGCTCGACTGTGGCACCGACTGTGGCACGGCGACCTTTGGACGATCCGTGCGTTGCTTCTTTTGCAGGTCCTGGGGTGCGCATTCCGCTCGCTAGAGCCCCACAACAGAAAACGCCCCCGCGGGGAGCGGAGGCGAATTCTGGGGTTACTACAGGGAGGAGAGATATGTATCTCTATATATGTGGATCCGTGGGAGGTAGGTGGGCCCTTTGATGTGTCGCGGGCTGACATTGTGGGAAGCAATGAAGCCGTATGGGCGACGCTGGACCCATCCAAAAAGTCTTTTCTATCTGCCCCTTATCGGTCGTCCTCTTCGAATCCTTGAACAGCATACGAACGTATGTGCGATCAGTGTGTGAGTGCGATCACAGACTCCTCATGCCTGCCGGGCGCCTCAGCTAGGTCGTCGGTTACCCGGTCTGGCCACATGGAATCAGGCGGGATAAAAGCTTCGCCAAGATCGGCCTAAGGCTGGTTAAAAACCTGTACGGGGCTGAAGCCGATGCCAGGCGATGGCCCCGGCGCTACGGTTGCGGCGATGAAGAAGGCGCGCATAGACGCGGTGCTTGCCGAGCGGGGCCTGTTCCCCTCGCGCACGGCCGCGGCGGGAGCCGTCAGGGCCGGCGCTGTGCGGGTCGGGCACGACGGCCCGATCGCGCTGCGCCCGAGCCAGCTGGTCGAGCCCGAAGCGGCGCTGATCGTCGAGGAGGGGCCGCGCTACGTCTCCCGCGGCGGGATCAAGCTCGAGAACGCGCTGGAAGAGCTCGGAATGGACGTGGCGGGGCGCGACTGCCTCGACGTCGGAGCCTCGACTGGCGGGTTCACCGACTGCCTGCTCCAGCGCGGCGCCGCGCGCGTGGCGGCCGTCGACGTCGCCTACGGGCAACTCGACCTGAGGCTGCGGGAGGATCCCAGGGTCAGCGTGATCGAGCGGCTCAACGCCCGCGCGCTCGAGCCCAGCGACCTGCCTTTCGTCCCGTGCCTGGCGACGATCGACGTCTCCTTCATCTCGCTGGCCAAGATCCTGCCTGGCGTCGCCCGCTCGATCTCGGCCGACGGCGAGATCTTGGCGATGGTCAAGCCCCAGTTCGAGCTCGGCCGCGAGCGGGTCGGCAAGGGCGTGGTGCGTGACGCCGCCGACCGCCGCGAGGCAGTGCTCGCCGTTGCGCAAGCCGCGCTGGGACTCGGCCTGTCCGTTCGCGGCTTCGCTTCCTCTGGCCTGCCCGGCCCCAAGGGCAACCGCGAGACCTTCCTCTGGTGCGGCGCCTCCGGTGCTGGGATCGAAGACCTGGAGAGCGCGGTCGCCGAGGTGGATGCCTGATGCCTGAGAAGACCGCGGTCCTGATCACGCATTCGCACCCGCCGGCCGCAACCGAGGCCGTCTCAGTGGCAACGGCCGTCGCGCGCGAATCGGGCTGGGGTCTCGTCGCCACCACCGAGGAGATCGAGAAGCACAACCACGCCGCCGAGGGCATCGAGGTCGTCGACTCGCTGCCGGACGGGCCCGACCTTTGTCTCGTTCTCGGCGGCGACGGCTCGATCCTCTACGCGCTGCGCCGCTTTGCCGGCACCGGTGTGCCCGTGTTCGGCGTCAACTTCGGCACGGTCGGATTCCTCGCCGCGGTCGAGCGCGGCGAGGCGGCGGAGGGCATGAGGCGCGCCTTCGCCGGGGAGATCGAGACGATCGAGCTGCCAGCGCTGAGGATCGAGGTCGACGGCAGCGAGCGCTTTGCCCTCAACGACGTCAGCTTCAGCCGCCGCCCCCACGACCGCGTCGCCGAGCTGGCCTACCGGATCGCCGGCGAGGAGGTTGGCAACGTGCGCTGCGACGGGCTGGTCGCCGCCACGCCGGCCGGGTCAACGGGCTACAACCTGGCCAACCAGGGGCCGATCCTCGCCTGGGGCGTGAAGGGCTACGTCGTCAGCTACATCTCGCCGCACTCGCTGACGGCGCGGGCGCTGGTCGTCGCGCCCGGTGACGTGCTCACCGTCGGCAACGCCCCCGGGCGCGAGCCGGTCGAGGTTGCGATCGACGGCGCGCAGGTCACGACGCTGGAACCCGGGGCGGCTCTCGACGTTCGCTTCGCCGACGCGGTGGGCCGCCTGGCCCAGCTCCCCGGCGCCAGCTTCTACCACCGCATACGCGAGAAGTTCGGCCACTTGGCGGTCTGAGCCGGACCGCCCTAGCCGACGGTCCCGGTTGTCTAGGGTTTCGACGCATGGAGCGCAAGTGGTGGACCCTCCTCCTCGTCTCGATCGCGACGTTCATGCTGCTGCTCGACGTCACCGTCGTCAACGTCGCCCTGCCCGACATCCAGCGTGAACTGCACGCCAGCCTCTCCAGCCTGCAGTGGGTGGTCGATGCCTACTCGCTGACGCTCGCCGCCTTTCTGCTCACGGCGGGCTCGCTGGGCGACCGGCTGGGGAGGCGGCGGGTCTTCACGATCGGCTTCGGGATCTTCACCTTCGCCTCGTTCCTCTGTGGCATCTCCGACGACCCGACGCTGCTCAACCTGGCCCGCGGCCTGCAGGGGGTCGGCGGGGCGGGAATGTTCGCCACCTCGCTGGCCCTGATCGGCCAAGAGTTCCAGGGCAAAGACCGGGCGACCGCCTTCGGCGTCTGGGGCGCCGTGGTCGGCGGCGCGGTGGCGGTCGGCCCGCTGGTCGGCGGCGTGATCACCGAAAGCCTCGGCTGGGAGTGGATCTTCTTCGTCAACGTCCCGATCGGGATCACGGCGATGGTCCTGACCGAGCGCCAGATCGTCAACGTCTTCGCCAAGGACCCCGAACCTGTCGACGTGCCGGGGCTGGTCACCTTCTCGCTCGCCCTCTTCCTCTTGATCTTCGGCCTGATCCGGGGCAACCCGGAGGGCTGGGACAGCGCCCTGATCGTTTCCTGCCTGGCCGGAGCGGCGGTGCTGCTCGTGGCCTTCGTCGCGATCGAGCTGCGCAGCAAGTACCCGATGCTCGACCTCTCGCTCTTCCGCAAGCCCGCCTTCAACGGCGTCTCCGCCGTCGCCTTTGGCCTCTCGGCGGGGATGTTCGCGATGTTCCTCTACCTGACGATCTACATGCAGGGGGTGCTCGACTACTCGCCGCTGGAAGCCGGCCTGCGCTTCCTGCCGCTGACCGTGCTCGGCTTCATCGTCGCGCCGATCTCGGGCACGCTCTCGCACAAAATCCCGATTCGGGTCCTGCTCGGCGTCGGCCTCGCCACGGTCGGCGTCGGACTCCTGCTCATGCACGGCGTTACGCCCACCTCTGGCTGGACGACGCTGCTCGGCGGCTTCCTCGTCGCAGGCGTCGGGATCGGCATCACCAACCCGGGGATTGGGCAGGCGGCGATCGCCGTCGTGCCGGTCGAGAAGTCCGGCATGGGCTCGGGCATCAACACCACCTTCCGCCAGGTCGGGATCGCGACCGGAGTGGCCGGGCTGGGAGCCGTCTTCCAGTCCAGCGTCAACTCCAAGGTCTCCGAGCTGCTGCCCCGCGCTCCCGACGGCCTCGGCGAAATCATCGCCTCGGGCGGCTCGCGCGCCGCCGGCGCTGTCGCTCCTGCCCGGATCCGCCCGGAGGTCATCCACGCCTCAGACGTCGCCTTCACCGGCGCCTTCAACGAGATCATCATGATCGCGGCGGTGCTCTCCTTCGTCGGCGCCGCCCTCGGCTTCGCCCTCGTCCGTTCCAGGGATTTCGTCCAACAGGCCGGACCCGAGGAAGCTAAAGAGGAGAACGCAACTGAGGCTGTCCCTGCCTAACCGCTTGTCGCGGGGGGTGGCGCGGATTTGGGGGACCGCCCCGAGGACGCTTTAGCGACCACAGGGGTGGTGGCACCAAATCCGTGACAGGACCCGCCGCGCCGGGTGCTAGACAGGAACCATGCTCAGAGAGCTGCGGATCGAGAACCTGCTGCTGATCGAGAAAGCGGAGCTGCGGCTCGGCGCGGGGCTGAACGCGATCACCGGCGAGACCGGGGCGGGAAAGACCGTCCTGGCGCACTCGCTCGACCTGCTGATGGGGGGCAAGGCGCGCCCGCAGATCGTGCGGCCGGGGGCGGGAGAAGCCTGGGTCGAGGGGGTTTTCGACCTTCCCGCGGGCCTGCTCGCCGCGCCGGAGATGGCCGAGATCGCCGAGCGGCTGCCGGAGGGGGCGGAGGAGATCGTGCTGGGCCGGCGGGTCTCGGCGAGCGGGCGGACGAGCGCCTTCGTCGCTGGCCGCTCGGCCACGGCCGGCGACCTGAAACTGCTGGGCGAGCGCCTGCTCGCCTTCTACGGCCAGCACGAGCACCGCAAGCTGACGATCGCGGCGGCGCAGGCCGATGTCCTCGACGGTTTTGCGGGCCCGGCCCATCTCGAGCTGCGCGAGGACTACCGGGCGACCCACCGCGAGTGCCTGCGACTGGCGGCAGAGCTGGAGGAGCTGCGCGAGATCGAGGGCACGCGCGAGCGCGACCTCGATCTCTACCGCTACGAGCTCTCCGAGATCGAGGCCGCGGCGCCGGATCCCGCCGAGGAGGCCGAGCTTGGGACGGAGCGCGAGCGCTTGCGCCACGCTGAGGGGCTGCGTGAGGCGGCGGCCGGGGCGCACGCCGCGGTGGTCGGCGCCGACGAGGACGGGGGCGGGGCTGCCGGCGCGCTGGCCCAGGCCGAGGCATTGCTGCAGGGAGTGAGCGGTGTGGACGCCGAGCTCGATTCGCTCGCGCAGCGGCTCAGCGCCGTGGCGATCGAGCTGACCGACGTGGCGGGGGGGCTGCGCGACCAGCTCGAAGGCCTGGCGGCCGACCCCGGGCGGCTGGCAGCGGTCGAAGAGCGCCTCGATGCGCTCGACCGGTTGCAGCGCAAGCACGGCGGCAGCACCGAGTCCGTTCTCGCTCACGCCGAGCGCTGCCGGGCCGAGATCGCCCGCCTCGACGGCGCCGGGGAACGTGGAGCGGAGGCGGAGGCGGCGCTTGCGGCGGCCGAGGACCGCCGCGCCGGGCTCGCCGCCAAGCTCAGCAAGGCCCGCGCCAAGGCGGCGGCTCCGCTGGAGCGCGAGGTCGCGGCGGAGCTGGAGGGGCTGGCGATGCAGGGCGCGCGGCTCGAGGTGGTGCTCGAGCCGCATCCCGATGGCTTCGGGCCCCACGGCGCCGAGACGGTCGAGCTGCGCCTCGCGCCCAATCCTGGCCTGGAGGCGGCGCCGCTGCGCGACGCGGCATCCGGGGGCGAGCTCTCGCGGGTGATGCTGGCGCTGAGCGGCTTCGGTGCCGGGGCCGGGGCGGGCACCCTGGTCTTCGACGAGATCGACGCCGGGGTCGGCGGCAAGACCGCGCGCCGGGTGGGCGAGCGGCTGCGCGCGCTCGGCGAGGGTCGCCAGGTCCTCTGCATCACCCACCTGCCCCAGGTCGCCTCGCTGGCGGGCACCCATTTCACGCTCGAGAAGGACGTCTCCGGCGAGCGCGCGAGCGCCAGCGTGCGCAAGCTCGAAGGCGACGGCGTGGTGGAGGAGATCCGCCGCATGCTCGGCGGCGAGCAGAGCGACGAGGCCGCGACCCGCCACGCACGCGAGTTGCTTGCCGCCGCTTGACGAGCTGGAAAACCGCTTGGAACCGCCTGCTCGGGCGGATAACCTGAACCGGTGGCAACCGCCAGTCGCCGTCGCTTTCCCGCCCTGCTCTCGCGCCGTGATGCCGCCTCGCCGGTCGAGGCGATCGAAGGCCGCGTCCGGCTTGGCCGCCGCACCAAGCACTTGGTCAAGCGGCTGAAACCCGGCGACATCGCCGTCATCGACCACGTCAACATCGACCGCATCGCTGCCGAGGAGCTGATCGCGACCGGCGCCCGCGCCGTGATCAACGCCTCGCCATCGTCCAACGGGCGCTATCCCAACTCCGGCCCGCTGCTGCTTGCCCAGGCGGGGGTGCGGCTGATCGACGCCGAGGAGGCCGATCCCTTCGAGCTGCTCGTCGACGGCAACCTGGTCAGTCTCGCCGGCGGTGCCGTGCTCGGCGGCGGCCGCGAGCTGCTGCGCGGCCGCGAGCTCGGGGTCGAGGAGCTGGAGCGGCAGCTGGGCGAGCAGCTCGAGCGGGTCGACGAGGCGCTGGCCGAATTCGCCGAGAACACCGTCGCCCACGTGCGCCAGGAGAGCGATCTCCTCACCGGCAGCGTCGAGTTCCCCCCGACCCGCGTCTCCTTCCGCGATCGCCACGTCCTGATCGTCGTCCGCGGCGACCGCCACCGCCGCGACCTCAAGGCCCTGCGAGCCTACATCCGCGACGTCCGCCCGATCGTGGTCGCGGTCGACGGCGGCGCCGACGGGGTGCTGGAGGCCGGCATGAGGCCGGACCTGATCGTCGGCGACATGGACTCGGCCGGCGACGAGGCGCTCCGCTGCGGGGCCGAGCTGATCGTCCACGCCTATCCCGACGGGCGCGCGCCCGGGCGCCAGCGGCTGCTCGACCTCGGCCTCGAGCACACGCTGCTGCCGGCGGCGGGGACCAGCGAGGACGTGGCGATGCTGATGGCCTACGAGAAGGGGGCGGCGCTGATCGTCAGCGTCGGCGCCCACTTCAACCTGATCGAGTTCCTCGACCGCAAGCGCGGCGGCATGTCCTCGACCTTCCTCACCCGGCTGCGGATCGGCGAGAAGCTGGTCGACGCAAAGGGCGTGAGCAGGCTCTACAACCCGAGCTCTCCCTTCGGCCCGATGGCACTCTTCCTCGCCGCCTTCATGGTGCTGCTGGCGATCGTCGTGATCACCTCGCCGGCGCTCAGCGACCTGGTCGAGCTGGTCTGGCTGAAGATCAAGATCTGGCTCGGGATTTAGCCGCCCAATAGCCTTCGCGGATGGGTTACAGCGCCCGATACCACGCGACCTCGCTGATCGCCGTCTTCCTCGCGATCGCGATCGGCATCCTGATCGGCGCCGAGTTCGGCGGCGACGCGCTGACCAGCACCCGCAAGAACCTCGAGCAGAGCCTCACCGGCAATCTCCAGGACGCGCGCGAGCACGCCGATGAACTGAGCGGAAAACTGGCCCACTCCGATGAATTCGCCAGCCGGGTTTACCCGGCGCTGGTGCGCGACCGGCTGGCCGGGCGGCGGATCGGCGTAGTCGCGATCGGCGACCTCTCGGGGGAAACGACCAACGCGATCGAGGAAACGCTGGGCCCGACAGGCGCTCACCTGGTCGGAATCGGGGTCGTGCGCGAGCCGGTCGACCTCAGCGCCCTGGCGGGCGAGCTCTCGAAAACGCGCTTCGCCGAGATTCGCCAAAACGAAGACACGCTGGCGGAATTCGGCACCGGCGCCGGGCGGCAGCTCGTTCGCGGCGGCACCCTGCTCGACCGCGTGCGCAGCCACCTCTTCTCCCGGGCCAGCGGCAACTTCGGTGCCCTCGACGGGGTCATCGTCGTGCGCCAGGTGCCGGAAGAGCTGGGGGCGGTGCAGCGGGCCAAGGCAACCAACCTGGAAACGGCCCTGATGTCCGGGATCACGGGGACGCACACGCCAGCGGTCGGGGTCGAGACGACCGCCGCGGAACCGTCCTCGGTCTCCTTCTTCGCCGCCAACGACCTCTCCAGCGTCGACGACGTCGAGGCGACCGCCGGCAAGGTGGCCACGGTCTTCGCCCTGCTCGGGGCGGAGGGCAGCTTCGGCGTCAAGGGCTCGGCCGACCGCCTGCTGCCCGACCTGCTGCCGCCGCCGGGCGGAGCGGGGTCGGGGGCCGGCTGAAACCGTGACCTGGATCGGCTTTCCGGTCGCGGTCGCGGCCGCCCTGCTGGTCGTGCCGGCCGGGGTGCGGGGACTGCTCGACGCGGGTTTGGTCCGCACCAACTACCGCGGTGCCCGGCTCGCCTTCCCGCTCGGGGCGGTGCTGGCGACGGCGGCCCTGGTGGCGCTGGCGCCGCTCGCCTTCCTCAACGACCGCGCCGACCTCGACCTGCTCAGCCCCGGCCTGCGCCAGTGGATGCCCTACCTGCTCGGGGTCGCCTTCCTCGGCTTCCTCGATGACTCGCTGGGGCAGGGGGAGGAGGCGGGGACGCCGCGCGGCTGGCGCGGCCACGCGCGGGCCCTGCGCGAAGGCAGCCTCTCGACCGGCGCGGTGAAGGCGCTCGGGGCGCTGGCGCTCGCCGCCTACGTCGTCTCCGGGCGCGGCCTCGAATCCTGGCGTTACATCGCCGACGTGGCGCTGCTGGTTCTCGCCACCAACCTTTTCAACCTGCTCGACCTGCGGCCGGGGCGGGCGGAGAAGGCCCTCGTCCTGCTCGGCCTGGGTCTCTGCATTGGCGCTTGGACCCTTGCGCCGGTCGAGCTGCTCGGCATCTTCGCCGGGCCGGTCCTGGTCGGCGCCGCCTTCACCCTGCGCGAGCGGGCGATGCTCGGCGACACCGGCTCCAACCTGCTCGGCGCCGTCGGCGGGGTCTGGCTGGTGACGGCATTGGGCCCGGACGCGCGCCTGATCGCGCTCGCGGCGGTCGCCGGACTGACCATTTACGGAGAGTTGCGTTCGATCTCGGCGACGATCGAGTCGGTTCCGCCCCTGCGCTGGCTAGACTCGCTCGGCAGAGCATGAGTAGACCTTCCCAGGGCGACACACGATTCATCTTCGTCACCGGTGGCGTGGTCTCGGCTCTCGGCAAGGGCATCGCCGCGGCCTCGATCGGCCGCCTGCTCCGCTCTCGCGGCTACCGGGTCCAGCTGCAGAAGTTCGATCCCTACATCAACGTCGACCCCGGGACGATGAGCCCCTTCCAGCACGGCGAGGTCTTCGTCACCGAGGACGGCGCCGAGACCGACCTCGACCTCGGTCACTACGAGCGCTTCACCGACGAGAACACCTCGCGCGCCTCCAACGTCACCGCCGGCTCCGTCTACAACTCGGTGATCAACCGCGAGCGCCGCGGCGACTACCTCGGCGCCACGGTGCAGGTGATCCCGCACATCACCAACGAGATCAAGAACCGGATTCGGATCGTCGCCGAGTCCTCGGCGGTCGACTTCGTCATCACCGAGATCGGCGGCACCGTCGGCGACATCGAGTCGCTGCCCTTCCTCGAGTCGATCCGCCAGCTCTACACCGACCTCGGCCCGAAACGGGCGATGTTCGTGCACCTGACCCTGGTGCCGTACGTCGGCCACGCCGGCGAGCTGAAGACGAAGCCGACCCAGCACTCGGTCAACGAGCTGCGCCGCATCGGCATCCAGCCCCACGCCCTTGTCTGCCGCTCCGAGGGGCGTCTCGACCGCGAGATTCGCGAGAAGATCGCCCTCTTCGCCAGCCTTCCCGTCGAGGCGGTGATCTCCGCCAACGACGTCGACAACATCTACAAGGTGCCGCTCGTCTTCCGCGCCGAGGGCGTCGATGACCTCGTCCTCGACCACTTTGGCATGGAGGCTCCCTCGCCCGAGCTGGGCGAATGGGAGGCGATGGTCAAACGGGCTGAAGCGGCAGAGGGCAAGGTGAAGATCGCCCTGGTCGGCAAGTACGTGCAGCTCGCCGACGCCTACAAGTCGGTGATCGAGGCGCTCGAGCACGGTGGCATCCACCACGGCGTCGAGGTCGAGGTCGAGCTGGTCGACTCCGAGAACTTCGACCCCGATCGGCTCGAAGGTGTCGACGGCATCCTCATTCCGGGCGGTTTCGGCGAGCGCGGCATCGAGGGCAAGGTTGCGGCGGCGCGGATCGCCCGCGAGCGCTCGATCCCCTACCTGGGCATCTGCCTCGGCATGCAGATCGCCGTGGTCGAGTTCGCCCGCACGGTTGCGGGCATGGAGGGCGCCAACTCGGCCGAGTTCGACCCCGAGACGCCGTTCCCCGTGGTCGACCTGCTGCCCGAGCAGAAGGAGGTCTCCGAGATGGGCGGCACGATGCGCCTCGGCGCCGACCCGGTGAAGCTGCACGAGGGCACTCGGGCTCGCGAGATCTTCGGCGAGGCCGTCATCTACAAGCGCCACCGCCACCGTTACGAGGTCAACAACCAGCTGCGCCGCCGGCTCGAGGACGAGGGCCTGGTCTGCGGCGGCACCTCGCCCGACGAGCGCCTGGTCGAGATGGTCGAGCTTCCCGATCACCCCTTCTTCGTCGCTTCCCAGTTCCACCCCGAGTTCAACTCGCGCCCCAACCGCCCCGAGCCGCTCTTCCGCGAGTTCGTCGGCGCCGCGGCACGCGCCGCGGGCGAGAAGCCGGCCGACGGCGCCGACCTGCCCGCGGCCGAGACGGCCGGCAGCGAAGCCGGCGTTCGCAACTAGTAGCGCCCCCGCCCCGCCACCCGGTTAGCCTGTCGCCCGTGGAGAGGCTTCATGAGACCTTCGTCCGGCTCTGCGAGATTCGCAGCCCAACGGGGGAGGAGCGCGAGGTGGCGGACACGCTGGCGGCCGAACTGCGGGCGCTTGGGCTCGAGGTGAGCGAGGACGACGCCGCCGGGCCCGCCGAAGCGGGGGCCGGCAACCTGCTGGCGCGGCTGCCGGGGGCGAGCGACGAGTGGGTGATGTTCTGCGCGCACATTGACACCGTCCCGCACAGGGGCCAGATCGAGGTGATCGAATCCGAGGGCGTCTTTCGCAGCGCCGGAGAGACGATTCTCGGCGCCGACAACAAGGCCGCGGTGGCGGTCTTCGTTGAGCTGATCGCCCGTCACGCCGAGGCGGCGGAGCCGCCGCCGGTCGGGATCGAGCTACTGCTCACCGTCGCCGAGGAGCAGGGGCTGCGCGGGGCCAAGGCCTTCGACGCGAGCGTGCTGCGCTCGAAGGCCGGCTTCGTGCTCGACCACGCCAGCACGATCGGCGAGGTGATCGTCACCTCGCCGACGCAACAGAGCGTCAAGGCCGACTTCCACGGAGTCGAGGCCCACGCCGGCATCCGTCCCGAGGACGGGGCCAGCGCGATCGCCGCGGCGGGAGCCGCGATCTCCCGCATGGAGCTGGGCAGGCTCGACGAGGAGACGACGGCGAACGTCGGCCTGATCCGCGGCGGCACCTCTGGCAACGTCGTCCCCGGCCACTGCGAGATCGTCGCCGAGGCGCGCAGCCTCGATGCGGGCAGGGCGGCCGAGGTTGCCGGCGCGCTCAGCGACGCCTGCGCCTGGGGGGCGAGCGAGCATGGCTGTGACGCCGACGTGCGGATCGAAGAGCTCTTCCGCGGTTACAAAATCCCGCCCTCCTCGCCGGCGCTGGCGCTGGCCGAGGCCGGGTTGCGCCGGGCCGGCTTCGAGCCCGAGCGCACCTCGACCGGGGGCGGCAGCGACGCCAACGCGCTGATCCTCGACGGCTTCGACTGCGTCCTGCTCGCCAACGGCACCACCGCGAACCACACGCCCGACGAGTCGGTCAGCGCGCGCAACCTCGACGCGATGCTCGCGGTGTGCGAGGGCATCGTCGCCGAGGCGGCCGCGGCCGGGCCGTGAGCCGAGGCGGGCGGGGCCGGTGAGCGGGCGGCTGAAGCTGCGCCGCGGGGTCATCGTCGCGGAGCGGCCGCTCACGGTCGCGGTCGACGGGGAGGAGCGCCGCGCCTGGGCCGACGAGGCGCTGCTCGGCGAGATGCGAGAGGGCGACGAGGTGGTCGTCAGCGTCGAGGCGCTCGACCTCGAGCTCGGCTCCGGTGGCTTCGACGTCGTCCACGTCAACCTGACGCGCGGGCTCGAGGGCGGCGGTCCGCTCGGCGAGGAGCACGTGATGAAGCTCAACTACACCTCGCTCCAGCACGCGGTTGAGCCGACTGAGGTTCCGATGCGCTTTATGCCCGATGTGGCGGCAAAAGGCGCACCGGAACAAGGCCCGGGGCCGGTTCCCGTCTTGGTCCTGCCGCTGCACGGGCACCTGGCGCCGGCCGCTTGGGCAGCGGCGCAGGCCGCGCCGGGGCTGAGGGTCGGCTATGTGCAGACGGGGGGAGGGGCCCTGCCGGGATCGCTCAGCCGCGACGTCGCCGAGCTGCGCGAGCGGGAGCTGCTGTGCGGTCACGTCACGGCGGGACCGGCCTACGGTGGCGAGCACGAGGCGATCTCGGTCGTCGGAGGCATCCACGCCGCGGTCGATGCGCTCGGCTGGGACGCCGCGATCGTCGGCCCAGGACCCGGCATCATCGGCTCCGAGACCCGCCTTGGCCACGGCGGCATCGCTGCGCTCGACAATGCCCATGCGGCACTCGCGCTCGGGCTGCCGACGCTGCTGTCGCCGCGGCTGTCCTCCGCCGATCCCCGCGAGCGCCACAGGCCCGTGAGCCACCACACCCTCGCCGTCCTGGAGATGCTCCTCGCGCCCGTTCAGGTCCCGCACCCCTCCGGCAATCCCGCCGCCACCGAGATCCTTTCCCGGGCTGGGGCCGGCCACGGGGGCGCGGAGGGAACTCGGGCCCACCGCCTGCGAGAGGCCCCGGCCGACGTCGCTGGCTACGAAGCGTCCGGGTTGCCCGCCCGGACGATGGGCCGCACGATCGCCGAGGACCCACTTTTCTTCGCCGCCGCGCTGGCGGCCGGACATGTGCTGGGCGAATCGGCCGCGGGCGGTGGCTTGCGCGGCAAGGGTTGAGCCCCGGCGGCGAGAAAGACGCCGCCATGCCAGTTGCCGCTGCACCTCCAGCCCGAACCGATGCCCGCTTCGAGGGTCTCGTCCTCGACTTCCTCTCCTACCTCGAGTTGGAGCGCGGCCTTTCCCGCAACACGCTCGACGCCTACCGCACCGACCTGCACCAGTACGGCGAGTACCTGGCGGCGCACGATCTCGATGCGCTCGCCGCCGGGCCAGCCGACATCAGCGAGTTCCTCGCCGAGCTGGCGACGGGAGAGGGGCGGCCCGCCTACTCATCGGCGACCGTGCACCGCAAGGCGGCCTGCCTGCGCTCCTTCTACAAGCAGCTGCGCCGCGACGAGCTGATCGGCGACGACCCGACCGCGGCCCTGAACGCGCCGCGGCGGGCGAAGAAGCTGCCGCAGGTCCTCAACTACGCCGAGGTACAGAAGCTGCTGGCCGCACCGCGGGGCGACGAGCCGACGGCGCTGCGCGACCGCGCCTTGCTCGAGGTGATGTACGCGTGCGGGCTGCGTGCCTCGGAGACGATCGGGCTCGAGGTCGGCGACGTCGACCTGCACGAGGGCTTCCTGCGCGCGCGCGGCAAGGGCAGCAAGGAACGGCTGGTGCCGCTCGGCCGCAAGGCGATCGCGGCGATCTCCTCCTACATGCGCGGCGGCCGCCCGAAGCTGGTCGGCGAGCGCCACGAGGTGCGCCTCTTCGTCAACTTCCGCGGTGGCCCGCTGAGCCGCCAGGGCCTCTACAAGATCGTCCAGCGCAACGCCCGCGAGGCGGGCCTGGCGGGCCAGCTCAGCCCGCACACGCTGCGCCACAGCTTCGCCACCCACCTGCTCGCCGGCGGCTGCGACCTGCGCGCGGTGCAGGAGATGCTCGGCCACGCCGACATCTCGACCACCCAGATGTACACCCACCTCTCCGGCGAGCAGCTCAAGACCGTCTACTTCAAGGCCCACCCCCGCGCCACCTCCGGCTGACTTCGTGTTTATTCCCGGTATGCGGGAGTAACCACGAAGTCAGCGTCGTATAGAACTGCGGCATGCCCGAGCTGCCGGAGGTCGAGACCGTTTGCAGGCAGCTCGATCCCGAGCTGCGGGGGCGGACGATCGAGCGGCTCGAGGTGCTGGACGCGCGGTGGTGCCGGCCGCTGGCGCCGGCGGTGCTCGCGCGCAAGGTCAAGGGCGCGGAGATCGAGGGGCTGGGGCGCCGCGGCAAGTACCTGTTGCTGGGGCTGGACGGGGAGCGAACCCTGGTCATGCACCTGCGGATGACCGGCAACCTGGTCTTGGTCGAGGGCCAGCGAAAGCTCGATCCCTCCGAGGGGCGGCGGCTGTATGAGGCAGAGCGCTCGGTTTCCGAGCGCCACCTGCGTGCCCGCTTCACGCTCGGCGACGGGCGCGAGCTCTGGTTCACCGACCCGCGCCGCTTCGGCGAGGCCTTCCTGATCGACAACGCCAAGCTCGACGGTCGCTTCGTCAAGCTCGGCATCGAGCCGTTTTCCGCTGAGTTCACCCCCGAGGCGCTGGGCGCGATGGCGGCCAACCGGACCGTGCCGCTGAAGTCCTTTCTGCTCGACCAGTCCGGGGTAGCCGGGGTCGGCAACATCTACGCCGACGAGGCACTCTTTCGCGCCCGCCTGCACCCGCTCTCGCCGGCGGGGTCGATGAAGCCCGAGCACCTGGAGGCGCTGCGAGACGCCGTCGTCGCCGCGCTGGAAGCCGGGATTGCGGGCGGTGGGGCCTCGATCGACGACTATCGCGACGGCCGCGGCGAGAAGGGCACGATGCAGGACGAGTTCCTCGTCCACGCCCGCGAGGGCGAGCCGTGCCCGCGCTGCGACGGCACCGTCGTCCGCATCGTCGTCTCCGGCCGCTCGACCTACTACTGCCCGAGCTGCCAGGTGCGCTTGCGCAGGCGGCCGCGGCGCAAGCGGTCCTAGCCGTCCGGCCCATCCTTCACCGTAGGTCGGCTATGGCCGGACGGACGCTGAAGACAGAGGCGGTTGTGCTGCGCAGCATTCGCTACGGCGAGGCCGATCGCATCCTTCACCTCTACTCGAAGACGCGGGGCCGGATCGGCGCGATCGCCAAGGGGGCGCGCAAGCCGAAGTCGCGCTTCGGAGGCCGCCTCGAGCCCTTCTTCCGGCTCGACCTGCTCCTGCACGAAGGGCGGGGCGAGCTGCTGACGGTGACCGGCGTCACCACCCTCGACGGCTACCCGCGCCTGCGCTCTTCCGGGCCGTCGCTCAACGCCGCCGCCCGCGCCTGCGACGCGGTGCTGCGCCTGCTCGACTCGGCCGAGCCCAACCCGCCCGCTTACAACCTGCTCTGCCGTTACCTGGCGATGCTCGACGAGCCCGGCGCGGAACGGGCGGCGAGCCTCGAGACCGCGCTCTCCTTCCGCCTCAAGCTGGCGCTGGCGGCGGGCTTCGCGCCCGAGCTGGCCTCCTGCGCGCACTGCGGCGAGGGCGAGCACCTGAGCGGCTTCTCCGGCGCTGCCGGTGGCGTCGTCTGCGTCAGCTGCGAAGGCGGTGGCTTCCCGCTCACCGAGGAGGCGCACCGCTTCATGGTCGGCGCGATCGGCAGTCCCCTCGCCGAGGCGCCCGCCGCCGGCGAGCGCGACTTGCGCCAGGTGGAGCGCGCCGTCGGCGAGACGCTCGAGCACCATGCGCACGTGCAGCTCCGTGCCGCGGCTTGAGCACCGCTCTAGGATCGGGAGGATGGAGGCAACCGCGACGTTCGAGGATCGGGTCTCCGCCTGGGAGGCGGAGTTCCTCATCCCCGAGGCGACCCGCTCCTATCCGGCCCGGCGCCGCGTCGAGGAGCCCGACAGCCCGCTGCGCACGCCCTTCCAGCGCGATCGCGACCGCATCGTCCACTCCAAGGCCTTCCGCCGGCTCAAGCACAAGACCCAGGTCTTCGTCGCTCCCGAGGGCGATCACTACCGGACGCGGCTCACCCACACGCTGGAGGCCTGCGGGATCGCCCGCACGGTCGCTCGCGCGCTCGGTCTCAACGAGGACCTGACCGAGGCGATCGGGCTCGGCCACGACCTCGGCCACCCGCCCTTCGGGCACGCCGGCGAGGAGGCGCTCGATGCGGCCCTGCGCGAGCGCTGTGGCAGCGGCTTCAAGCACAACGAGCACTCGCTGCGCGTGGTCGAGGTGCTGGAGCGGGACGGGCGCGGGCTCAACCTGACCGAGCAGGTGCGCGACGGGATCCTCAACCACACCGGCTCGCGCAAGCCGGCGACGCTGGAGGGGCGGATCGTCAAGCTGGTCGACCGCGTCGCCTACATCAACCACGACATCGACGACGCGCTGCGGGCGGGAGTGCTGCGCCCCGAGGACCTGCCGGCGGCCGAGATCGAGCTGCTCGGCGAGACCGGCTCAGCGCGGATTGACACCCTGGTGCGCGACATCGTCGAGCGCTCTCGGGCCAGCGGGGACATCTCCCAGAGCGAGGAGATCGGCGGGGCGATGCTGCGCCTGCGCAAGTTCATGTTCGACCGGGTTTATCTGGGCGAGCTGGCGCGCGGCGAGCACGAGCGGGTCCACCGCGCGATGAGCGCCCTCTTCGGCCATTACCTGGAGCACCCGGACGAGGTGCCCGAGCTCGAGCCCGGCGCCGGCGCCTGCCAGCGGGCGACCGACTACCTGGCGGGGATGACGGACCGCTACTGCATCGCCAAGTACACCGAGCTGACGATCCCCGAGGAAACGCCGTGGCGCTGATCTCCGGCGACAGCCTGGAGCGGGTCAAGCAGGCCGTCGACATCGTCGAGGTGATCTCGGCCCACACCGACCTGCGCCGCCAGGGCGCCCGTTGGGTCGGGCTCTGCCCCTTCCACGAGGAGCGCACGCCCTCGTTCTCGGTCGACGCCCAGGAAAAGCTCTACCACTGCTTCGGCTGCGGGGTCGGCGGCGACACGATCAAGTTCATCGAGGAGAAGGAGGGACTCGGCTTCGCCGAGGCGGTGGAGCTGCTCGCTGACCGCTACGGGGTCGAGCTGGAGCGCGAGCGCGAGGACCCGCGCGCCGAGGCCAAGCGCCAGCAGAAACGGCGCCTCGGCGAGCTACTCGATCGGACCGCGTCCTTCTACGCGGCCTACCTCTGGGATTCTGAGGAGGCCGCCAAGGCGCGCGAGTACCTGCTTGAGCGCGGGCTGAGGGAGGAGACGCTGCGCGCCTTCGCGGTCGGCTACGCGCCGAGCGCCTGGGACAAAGTCCTGCTGCGCGGCCAGCGGGCGGGGTTCAAGGTCGAGGAGCTGCGCGGCGTCGGCTTGGTCCAGCGCGGGCGGGGCGGCGGCGAGTACGACCGCTTTCGCTCGCGGATCATGTTTCCGATCCGCGACCGCCGCGGCCGCACGCTCGGCTTCGGCGGCCGGGCCATGCGCTCCGACCAGGGGGCGAAGTACGTCAACACCGCCGAGACCGACTTCTTCCACAAGAGCAACATGCTCTATGGCGTCGACCTGGCCAAGGGCGCGATCGCCAGGCAGGGACGGGCGGTCGTGGTCGAGGGCTACACCGATGTGCTCGCCCTCCACCAGGCGGGGATCGAGGAGGCGGTGGGGGTGATGGGCACCGCGATCACCGACGAGCAGGTGGCGGCGCTCTCCGGCATGGTCGAGGAGGTGGTGCTGGCGCTCGATGCCGACGCCGCGGGCCAGGAGGCGATGCTGCGCGCCCAGCGCGTCGCCGCCGGGCGCAAGATGCGGCTGCGGGTGGCGGCGATGCCCGCAGGTGAGGACCCGGCCGAGATGCTCGCCGGCGAGGGCGGGGCGGAGCGCTTCCGCGCCCTGCTCGATGGCGCGGTCGAGCTGACCGCCTTCCAGGTCGACCTGGTCCTCGGCCGCACCGATGTCTCCTCCCCGGCGGAGCGAGACCGCGCCCTGGCCGAGGTGGCGCCGGTCCTGGCCGGGCTGGGGGAGAGCGCCAGCCGCGACGACCTGGTGCGCCGCGTCGCCGAGCGGCTCGACCTCGAGCCGGCGATGGTGATGGGTCGCGTGGTCGCGGCGCAGCCGCTCAGCGGCGGCCCTTCCGGCGGCGCGGAAGCCCCCGGGCGCGCGGCGCCCGCGCCGCGGCGGACAGCCGAGCTGACCTCGCGCGAGCGCCGCGAGCGGGCGCTGCTGGCGATGTGCATCGCCCTGCCGGGCGAGGGCAAGGACTATTTGGCGCGGCTCACCGACGTGCATCTTTCTCCGCTTGGCTTCCGCGCCGCCACCTGGCTGCGCGAGAACCCGGAAGACCCCGCCTCGAACCTGCCACGCGAGGACGCCGAGCTTTCCGGCCTGATCGCCGAACTGGTGATCACCGCTCACGACGAGCCCGCCTCGCCCGAGTCGATGGAGCTCAACTACCTCCTCCTCGAGCAGCGCCGCATCGAGGCAGAAATCGCCGCCGCCGGTGAAGCGGGCGACTACGAGAAGCGCGCCGCCCTCAGCCGCGAGCGCGCCGCCCTTGTCCAGCGCATCGCCCACGCCGAGCGAGTCAGCGGGTAATCGGTACATTCCTCCACTGGCATTCCGGGGTAGCTCAATCGGTAGAGCACGCGGCTGTTAACCGCGGGGTTGTGGGTTCGAGTCCCACCCCCGGAGCTTTAGGGGGATTGCGAGGCTGGGGCGCGGTCGCGCGCCAGGCCCTCGACCAGCTGGGCGCCGCGCTCGGCGCCGTCGTTGTCGGCGGCCCAGGCCGCGAGCTCTCCGGCGCGCCTGGCGAAGGAAGGCTCGGCCAGCACCTGGCGCGCCGCCCAGCGCAGCGGCGCCGGCTTGCAAAGGCGCCAGGGCAGCGAGAGGCCGCAACCGGCCCAGGCGACCCGCATCGCGGTCTCGCTCATGTCGCCGATGATCGGGCTGATCAGGACCGGGGTGCCGGCGCAGAGGGCGCGGGCGACGGTGCCGTGGCCGCCGTGGGAGATGACCAGCGATGCCTGCGGCATCAGCTGGCTGTAGCTGAGCCAGTCGACGAGAACCGCGTTGGCCGGGACCTCGATCGGGCGCTGGGGGACGACGCGGTTGGTGGTGGCGACGACGCGAACCGGCTCTCGCGCGAGCGCCGCCAGCGCCGTGCGGACGAGGTGGTTGCCCGAGTCGTGGGCGGTGCTCGGCGCGACCAGGACCAGCGGCTCGTCCCCGGGCGGCAGCTCGATCTCGGGGTGGGGAACCTCGAAGGCCAGCGGCCCGGTGATCTCGACGCTCGCCGGCCACTGCCGGGGGTACTCGAGCTGGGGGAAGGTGCCGACCAGCGCCAGGTCCGGGCTGATCCCGCCGTGAAAGCGCGCCACCGGCGGCAGGTCGAGGCGCGCGCGCTGGATGTTGAGGTCGCGGCGCCCGTGCTCGAGGCCGACGTCCAGCGCCCGCTGCCCAAAGCGCCAGGCCGCACGCCCGACCGGCGTGCGCGGCGGCTGCAGGCCGACCGCGAAGAAGGGCAAGCCCGGCTCGACCACCGGGTAGATGTGGGGGATGAGCGTCGCCAGCGGCACGCCGGCTCGCTCGGCCGCGAGCGAGGGCGCCAGCGTGAGGATGTCGCTGACGACGGCGTCGGGCTGCAGCTCCTCGATCAGCGGCAATAGCGCCCGCGCCGCCTCGGCAGCGTGCGCCCCGTCGGCGGAGTCGGGGTCCGGCGGGGGGAACATGCGGTATTCCTCGGCCGCGGCAAAGCCGAGCCCGGCGCCCTCGACAGCCTCGCGCCGCTCCTCCCAGGTCTCGATCGTCACCTCGTGGCCCCGCCTCCGCAGCGCTCGCCCCAGCGAGATCGCTGGGAAGACGTGACCGGGGTCGCCGAAGGCGGCGACGAGGAACCTCAAGGCGTGTCGAGCCCCTCGCCGGGCCGGGTGAAGACGATCTCCGGGATGTGGCAGTTGCGCGAGGTGCGCAGCAGGAAGCGGACCGCCTCGCCGAGGTCCTCGGGGCGAATCATCTCCTCGCCCGGGATCTGTCCCTGGACGAACTCGGTCATCGCGGTCTCGACGAAGCCGGGCGCCAGCGCCGTGCACTGGATGCCGGCGTTGCCCGCCTCGCGGTGGGTCGATTGGGTGAAGTTGATCACCGCCGCCTTCGTCGCGGCGTAGATCGAGAGCCAGGCCTGGCCGCCCTTGCCGGCGATCGAGGCGGTGTTGACGATCAGCGCCTTGCCGTGCTCGGCGCCGGCCTGCTTCAGCAGCGGCAGGCCCTCGCGGGTGCCGATGACCAGCGCTCGCAGGTTGACGCCGAGCTGCATGTCGAGGTGCTTGGTCTGGATCTCCTCCATCGGCGCCCCGATGCCGACGCCGGCGTTGTTGACCAGCACGTCGAGGCGGCCATGAGCCTCGCGGTGCTTGGCGAAGACGTTGACCACGTCCTCCTCCTCGGTCATGTTGGCGGCGATGCTCTGCACCTCGATGCCGTCGGCGCGCAGCCCCTCGGCGGCGCTCTCGAGCTTGTCCGGGCGCCGTGCCGAGACGGTCAGCGCATAGCCCTCTTCGCCGAGCATGCGGGCGATCGCCAGCCCGATCCCGCTAGACGCTCCCGTTATAAGTGCAGCACGCTCCGCCAAGACCGCTCCTTTCGCCCGATTTCAGCGGACCCTACCTCCCGTGCGGGGGCGGTGGGGTGGAGCTACGGTCGCGGCTTCGGCCTGAATAACATGCCGCCGATGCGCCTTCGCCGAGCCCTCGCCATCCTCGCCTGCCTGTTTGCGCTGGCGGCGATTCCCCTCTCGGGGTGCGGCGGCGGCTCGGACGACGGCACCGGTTCTTCCTCCGGCTCGGCCGAAAGCCGCCCGGCGCCGCCGAAGAGCGATTTCCCCAGCGCCAAGGGCAAGACCCTGGCCGAGGTTTTGGAAGCGGCCGACGGGCCATCCGAACTGGTCGTCTCGCCCGCTGCCCAGGTCTTCTACAAGGGCGTGAACCGCTACCCGTTCGGGGTCTTCGAACGCGACCGCTCGCAGGTGCCCGATGCCCAGGTGGCGCTTTATTTCGCCCGGGTCCCCGGCCAAAAAGCGAAAGGCGCGAGCGAGCCCGATGCTCCCGCCGGCTCGAACGCGGCGAAAAAGGCCGAAAAACGGGCGCTTGACGAGCCCGCCGTCGGCCCCTTCCCGGCTTCGATCGAATCGATGGAGACCGAGCCGGCCTTCCGTGCCCAGACCACGACGAGCGACCCCAACGCGGCCACCGTCGTCTACTCGACCGACGTGGGCTTCCCCGCCGCTGGCGAGTGGCGGATCGCGGCGCTGGTCAAGCACGGCGACGAAACCACCGCAGCCCTGCTGCCGAGCGCCATCGTCGGCGCCTACGCCAAGGTCCCGCAGGTCGGGCAAAAGGCGCCCCTGATCCACACGCCGACGCCGGAAGACGTTGGGGGCGACCTCTCGAAGATCACCACCCGGATCCCGCCCGACACGCAGAACAAGGTCGATTACGCAGACGTGCTCGGCAAGGAACCGATCGTGCTGCTCTTCGCCACCCCGCAGTTCTGCCAGAGCCGCGTCTGCGGGCCGGTCGTCGACGTCACCGAGCAGCTCAAGCAGCTCTACGGCGACGAAATCGCCTTCATCCATATGGAGATCTACCGGGACAACGACCCGAGCAACCCGGTGCGCCCGCAAGTCTCGGCCTTCCACCTGCCGACCGAGCCGTGGTTGTTCGCGATCGGCCGAGATGGAAGGATCAAGAACGTGATCGAGGGCGCCTTTGGCGTCGAAGAACTGACCCGCGTGGTGAAGGGACTGACCCAGGAATGAGCGAGAAGACGAGCCCCGATGCCGAGTTGCTTGCCTCCTTCGCCGAGGAGGCCAAACGCCGCTGCGACGTGATCACCGCGGGCCTGGCAACCGAGACCGAAGATTTCGAGACCCTGCGCGTGGAGGCCCACGCCCTGCGCGGCGCCGCCGGCGTCATCGGCCTGCGCCGCCTCGCCGAGCTCGCCGGCCTGATGGAATCCGACCTCGCCGAAGCGAAGAAGACCGGCTCGATTCGCGGCGGCCGCACCCACCAGGTCGCCGACGCCGCCAAGGCCATCGCCGAGGGCGCCGCCGCCGCCGCCCGCGGCGAGGAGGAGCCCCCCGACGTCGGCCGCTCCCTCGCCCAGCTCTTCAGCGCCTAGCCCGCCCAAGAGTTCCCTCCAGCGCTACCCTCGTCCACCTGCGGGGCAGTAGCTCAGTTGGTTAGAGCAGCGGACTCATAATCCGTCGGTCCCTGGTTCGAGTCCAGGCTGCCCCATCCGCCTGTTGCCCTTGGGCCCGGGGTTCCGGGTCGGCCAATGGACTAGGGTCGTCGTGCGCAGCTTTTGCTGCGCGCAAACAATTGAGAGGCGGCACCTTGGATCCTGTCGGATATGAGTTGTGTAATCCCGAGGGTGGCAAGGGCGGTGGCGTTCGCGCGACTCGTGGCTTCCGGGCCGGCGAAACGGTGATGATCGGAGTGCTCGAAGGCGAGGTTGCCTTCAACGACTCGCATGCGACCCAGGTGAGCCGCACCAAGTGGGCCCGGCACGGCGGCCTTGGTCCCAAGGTCAACCATTCGTGCAACCCGAACTGCGGTGTTGAGCTGAACGCCACCGGTGCCTGTGACTTCGTGGCGCGGAGGCCAATTGCCGACGGCGAGGAGATCACCTTCGATTACGCGATGCGCAACTACTCGATCGAGCATTTCCCGGAAGGCTGCCTTTGCGGTGCGGATATCTGTCGTGGCTCGGTAACTGGCTGGAAAGATCTCCCTGTGGAGCGCAAGGTCGCCTACGAAGGCTTGGTCGCGCCCTATCTGCTCGAGATCGATCGTGAATCGGCCGAAGTGATGCCCGTCGGCATTGCACATACCGGCTAGCTGGGCCCTGCGCGGCAGATGGGGCCGTATCAGCGAAGCCGACCGCCCGCTCGCCTGGCGGGCGGTCGGCTTCGATGGGCCTAGAGCTTGCCGATGGTGATGTTCACTTTCGTTCCGGTGGCCAAGACCTTGCCCGGCTTGGTGTTCTGTTTCAGGACCTTGCCCTTCTTCCTTTTGGCGGCGTGGCGCTTGCTGACCTTGCCGAGCTTGCAGCCGGCGCGACCGAGGGCGCGCTTGGAGTTGCGGACGTTCTTGCCCTTGAGCTTGGGAACGACGCAGCCTTCGTAGTAGAAGCTGTCGCCTCTGCCCGTTGCGCTGGTGCCGGCAAGGGTCGTCACGGTCACGTCAACCGAGCCGACCCTGGCGCTGGCGGGAGCGACCGCCGTGATCTTGGTTTCCGATTCGGCCTTGAAGCTGGCCGCCGGCAATTCACCGAACTTGACGGCGCTGGCCGAGGCGAGGTCGGTGCCGGTGATCGTCACCGTCGTGCCGCCGCCCACGGGGCCGAAGTCCGGAGCGACCGATGTGACGGTGGGAGTCGGCTGTACTTCGGCGCTGAGCTCGATCTCCTTGCCGTTGGCGGACCCGCTGGGTGCCACTGTGGCACCGTCGAAGGGTGGCGGGAAGATGAACCCGTAGCTGGCCCCGGCCGCTTCGACGACTCCGACTTTGTCGGTGGCGTTGGTGGGATCGACGCCGATCAGGTCACCGGCCTCGATCGGCAGGTTGGCGGTGAAGGTCTGCAGTCCGGGTCCAGAGGGTGTGACTGGATTGCTTGTTCCGGCAGCCATGTACCCACCCGAGCCGTTGGGCCGCAGGACACGCAGGAAGAACGGCCCGCCACTGGCATCCTGCAGGCGCCAGCGCACGATGGCACCGTCCACCGGAGAGGTCAGGTTCGCGCCTTTCTCCGGCAGCGCGGTATTGAAGAAGGTCTCGACCTGTCCAAATTCAGTCGGAGCGGACCCCGGGGGCAGCACGCTGCCCACTGTGACCGTTGACGCCTGCCCGGTGGCCGGCGCCAGCAGCGCCACGGCACTCGTCGCGATGGCGGCCGTGAAGCCAAGTCGCCCCAACATCTTCCGCACCGTGCCCCGCTGGGCGCGTGCGTAACCCGTGTGTCCGTTTCGACACATAATCAACCTGCCTCCTTAGGTTTGTTCTCCCGTACCCCTGCGGTTGCCGGGAGCAATCGGGAGTCGAAAACCACCTCGCTCCGGAATGTTGCGGCTAAGTGTTGAATTCACACAACGCTCGAAGGCGGACTACGATCTGCCGCATGGGATTGGTCAAGGGGATGCTGCGCATTGGAGGGTGGCCCGCCGTTGCTTTGGTTCTCTTCGCATCTGCACTGCTTGCGGCCAGCGTTCCGAGGAGCAGCGCTGGCCTGCCGCCCATTTGCGTGGTTCGGGCGCCTGCCGGCCCGGACACCATGTGCCTGGGCCCACGGCCCCTTCTGTTCGAAGCGGACACAGCGTTTGCGCCGGCGGCGTTGCCGCGCTCCCGCCGTTCCCCGGTCGGATTTCACTTCGGGAGCAAAGTCAGCGTCGAAGGAGGCGGCCATCCGCCGGCGCTGCGGGAAGGCGTGCTCGAGCTGGACAAGCACGTGAAGATCGACGCTTCGAAATTTCATGCTTGCCCCCGGGAATATGTCGCCCTCGGAGAAATCGCACGCGCGTTGCGGCTGTGCCCTGACTCGGTAGTCGGTGTGGGCCGCGCCCGCATCGAGGTAGGAGACCCGGAAGGCCAGGCGCCGCACGACGCCGTATCCCGCTTGACCATCTTCGCTGGTGGGTCCCAGGGCCCGACGGCGACGCTGCTGTTTCGGTTCGAGCCACTGGCGCCGTCGAGTGTCCCGCTGCTCGCTGTCGCCAAGGTAGGGGCGCTTGAAAGAGGGCGATTTGGAACAAGCATGTCGATCGCCTTTCCCCGCTTCGCCGAAGGAAACGGATCGATCGTCTCCTTTGGCTTCGGCCTGCGCAGGCGAGCTCCCGGCGATCGAGCTGGGGTGATGAGCGCGAGCTGCCCGGACGGGCACCTCGCGTTTCACTTCTTTGGCCGCTTTGCCGACGGCACCAGGCTTGCGGGCTCCACGGTCCGCACTTGTAAGGCCGCTCCCTAGCCCAGGCCTTGGCGCCACTTCCGAATCGCCTGGCCACGGCGGCGGCCTGGCGGCGCGCCGCCCACGATGCGAAGATCGCTCGGTAAATGCGACCGAGAGGAGCTGTTGTGTCAGGAGAGAGCTTGAGCCAGAGGGGCGCGCGGATCGTCCGCTTGCTCACCCTTGTGCTGGTGATTGGAATCGCGGCCGGGGTGGTGGCCGGATGTGGCGGCAGCGACAAGGCCGACAGCATCTCCTCTGAAGCCGAAAACCGGATCGAAAAAGCCGCAGAAGAAGCGAAGAAGGGTGGGGAAAAAGCGAAGGAAGAAGTGAAGAAGGGCTTCGAAGAAGCCAAGGAATCGGCCAAGAACGGTGTCGAAAACGGCAAGGGCCAGGCCAGCAAGACGATCGAAAAAGCCAAGAAGGAAGCTGAAGAAGGCGTCGAAAAGGGCCAGAAGGAAGCCGAAAGCGCGATCGAAGAAGCCAAGGAACAGGTGGAAGACGGCAAGTAGCCGCGACGACAGCTTCGAGGCGCTGGTCGCCGATGCGATCGACGCCCTGCCCGAGGAATTCCAGCGTGTCCTGGAAGGGGTCGCGGTCGTCGTCTCCGACCTCGGCACCGAGGCCCGCGCGTACGGCCAGTACTACGGCGATGGCGTCGCCCGCGGCGCTTTCGAGGACCGGATCGTGATCTACCGGGACACGCTGGAACGGGACTTCGGCCACGATCCGGTCCTGCTCGCCGCCGAGGTCGAGCGCACCCTGCGCCATGAGCTCGCCCATCACCTGGGTTGGGACGAGGGCGGGGTCGGCGGCCTCGGCCTCTGACCGGGCGGCCGGAGCGGGGCTAGCGGACCTTGCAGTCGCTCGGCAGGCGGGTGACCAACCGTTGGCCGCTGGCGAAGGAGAAGGTCGCCTTGGCGAGTTCGTACGGCGCCACCGAGAACCCCGCCGGCGCCGCGCAGCTGGCGCTGATGAAGCTGCGCTTGTGCCCCCGGTAGGAGTACTGGCGGCCGATTTCAAGTTCGATATCGGTGACGTACCCCCGGTCGGAGGCGAGTTCGGGAATGTTGGTCGAGAAGACCGTGCCGAACTTGCCGCTCCGCTCTCGCGTGATCTCGAAGGGAAGAACGAAGGCAGCCCGTACGGGGCTGGCGCCGTAGAGGTGCAGCGTCAGTCCCGCCCCCCTCTTGGTGCTGCTGTTGAAGACGAGCACCCTGCCGCGGGCAGGAAAGATCGGCGTGCCGGGAAAGTCGACGTTGGCCGCAAAGGAGCCGCTGCCGACGAGCGCGCGGCCGCAGGTGGCAAGCGCGGCCTCGGTGCTGGTCTGCTGAAGTTCTGAGGGCCTGCAGCTGGGTAGCCCAGCCACCGAGACGACGCCAGCCCGGTTCATCGCGATCGAGATTTCGCGCAGGGGTGGGGGTGTGGTGCCGTCGGTCGTCCGAATCGCGCCAGCGAGCTTCACTTTGACCGGCGCCGCGCGTTCGCGGGGCAGGGCATGGGGCAGGAGGCGGGCTTCGAAGGCAACTCTCAGGTTCCCCTTCTGCACGAACTGGCGCGCCGAGGCGATCCCGAGCGGCAGGCAGGCGAGCAAAACGGCAGCAATGGCGAGGCGACGCATGGTCGCCCTCAAGTTTAGGTCGACCTAGGTTGCGCCTGGATTAACCGGAGCTATGGTCCCGGCCGATGATTGAGCTCGCAGAGGGCGATGAGTTCGCCGGCTATCGCATAGAGCGCCGCCTCGGCCGCGGCGGCATGGGGGTGCTCTACCTGGCGGTCGAGCCAGGCCTCGAGCGCCGCGTGGCGCTGAAGCTGATCGCCCCGGAGGCGGCCGCCGACGAGGTCTTTGCCCGCCGCTTCGCCGAGGAGTCGAAGATCGCCGCCGCGATCGAGCATCCCAACGTGGTGCCGATCTATGCAGCCGGTGAAGAGTCGGGCGTGCCGTTCATCGCGATGCGTTACGTCGCCGGCGCCGACCTGGCGCGGCGGCTGGCCCGTGACGTCCGACTCGAGCCCGCCGCCGCGGTTGAGCTGATCGCCCAGGTCGGCAACGGCCTCGACGCGATTCACGCTGCCGGCCTGATTCACCGCGACGTCAAGCCCGCCAACGTCCTGCTCGCGGGCGAGGCGGGAGCTGCGCACGCCTACATCACGGATTTCGGCGTCGCCCGCAACGTCGCCACCGAGTCGGGCCTGACCCAGACCGGTCGTTTCGTCGGCACCCTCGACTACGTCGCCCCCGAGCAGATCTCCGGCGGCCCGATCGACGCCCGCGTCGACGTCTACGCGCTCGGCTGCCTGCTCTTCAAGCTGCTCACCGGTGAGGTGCCCTTTCCCAAGGAGGGCGAGGCGGCGCGCCTCTACGCTCACCTTCACGACCCGCCGCCGGCACCCTCGCTCTACGCGCCCGAGGTCTCGATGGCGCTCGACGACGTCGTCGCCCGTGCGATGTCAAAGCAGCCCGATGACCGCTACCCGTCGGCTGGGGACCTCGGCCGCGCCGCCCAGGCCGCCCAGCGCGGCGAGCACACGACGGTGCCCGAGCACACCGTCGCCACCGGCGCCGCCGCGACCCGGACGGCGGAGACCGTCGCTGCCCCGTCCGGCGACGATGCGCCGGGAGGCTCCCGGCGCTGGGTCCTTGCCGCCGGCGCCTCCGCCCTGGTTGCCGCGGCGATCGTCGCCGTCATCTTGGCCAGCAGCGGCGGAGGAGGCGATTCGAACACCACTTCCGGTACGAGCCCCGCACCGCCCGCCTCACAGGAAAAGGACAAGCCGGCGAAACCCAAGCCGAAGCCGCTGGACAAGTCCGCCCTGATCGCCAAGGCCGACGCGATCTGCGAAACGAGCCAGAGCACATACGCGAGCGTGCGCTCAGCCGAACTCGAAGAAGTTCCCGACGTCGGCTACGCGACGACGCTCTCGGGAATCTCACGGCGCGGGGTCGAACGCTTTCGCCAGCTCGAGCCGAAGGCGCCGCCCGCGGTCGAACCGGCCTTTGGCAAGTACGTGCAGGCCCAGGAGCGGGTGATGCGCTACGACCGCCAGGCGCTGGAAGCGGCGGAAGCCGAAGACGCAACCGCTTACGCCGCCGCCCGCGAGCGCCGCGACTCCGAGGCGCCGGAACGCTACGACCTGGCTCGCGAAATCGGTCTCGAACAGTGCAGCCCTAGCCGCGGCTAAAGGAGGAGCAAAGTGAAGTCCCATACCGCCTACTTGACCTTCAACACCGAGCAGCGCCGCGAGCTGATCCGGATAACCGAGGAGGTGCAGGCCGCGGTCGATGAGGCCGGCATTGAGGAGGGGATGGTGCTGGTCTCGGCGATGCACATCACCGCCGGGGTTTGGGTCAACGACGACGAGCCGGGCCTGCACGAGGACACGCTCGAATGGCTCGACAAGGTCGCGCCGCCGAGCTGGAAGCCCGCCGCCAACGGGGTCGCTGCCGAGCTATCGCCCGACGGAGGCGACTACCGGCACCACCGTGGCGGCGAGGACAACGGCGACGCCCACCTGAAGAACCTGCTGGTGCACCACCAGGCGATCGTCCCGGTCACCGCCGGCCGGCTCGACCTCGGCCCCTGGCAGCAGGTCTTCTACTGCGAGTTCGACGGCGGCCGCCCGAAGCGCCTGGTGATCAAGGCGGTGGGGGAGTAGGCGCCGGCGTCGCTTCTCCCACCTGCGGCGGCTCCGGGCGCAGCTCGACTCCGCCGCCCTTCTCGCGAATCAGGTCGACGGTGAGCAGTACCGCGGCGACGGCGTAGAACGGGGTGAATGCGATGTTCGCCAGCACGTCGGCGAGCCACTCGCAGAGGAGTTCGCTGCCGAAGAGGCCGTGGGTGGCGAGGGTGGCGAGGTAGGTAAACGCGTCGCCGAGGAGCTCGAACGGAATCAGCACGAGGGCGACGATCCAGAACCTGTGCCGCACCAACTCGACGCTGCGCCGCAGGCCGGCGCGGACGCCCCGGTGCTCGATCTCGACCACCGGGGCGGTGAGGCCGAACCAGACGAAGATGAGGACGCCGGGGATGATGAAGAAGAGCCACCCGATCGCGATCGCGAGGCCGTAGAGCAGGTCGATCGCGATCAGCGGGCGGTACTTGATCATCCCGGCGATTTCGCGCAGCGACGGCGGCTGCCCATCGTGGGGATGGGTGAGCAGGATCGAAACCGCTCCGGTGTAGAAGACCTCGCCGACCAGGCTGGTAGCCGCCAGCGCCAGCACCGCGCCGGCGATCGCGAACAGCTTCAGGCCGTTGTCGAAGTCAAAGGAGTCGACGCTGCCCTCCAGCGTCAGCGCGTGGACCAGGCCAAGCGGGACGAAGACGACGATGGCGAGCAGCAGCAGCGAGGGCGCCCAGCGCCCGTAGGTGCGGCAGATTCGCAGGTAGATCGAGGCGAGCTCGGCGCGCCGGGTCATCTCAGCGCTGGCGCCGCCGGCCCGAGGGCCGTCGCCCGCGCCGCTCGAGCTTCGACGGGGCCGATTCCGATGTCGGGACCTTGCGCAGGTCGCTGAGCTCGCCAACCAGCAGCTCTTCGGCGCAGCCGCGGTGCCAGTGGTGGTGTTCGGTGCCGCCGAGGCGGAAGACGTACTGGACGACGACGTGCTCTGAGCCGATCTCGATGTCGCCGTGGCAGGCGGGGCAGCGGTAGAGCTTGCGCGAGATGCCGCGGATCAGCCAGGCCTCGTCGCCCTCTTCGGTGATGCCGCGCAGGCTCCAGCGTTTGTCCGGGAGGCCGTCGAAGTCGGCCAAAGGGGACTTACCTCCTCGAAAGCCAGGCGAACCCCGCGGCCATCGCCACGTTGGCGATTCCGGCGAAGCGAAGGCCGAGCTTGGCGCCTGGGCGGCTGACAGCGGGGGACTCGGCCCAAATTGCATCGGTGGCGATCTCGGTTCCGCGCAGCCAGGCCAGCGCCCACCAGTCGCGCTGCTCGCCGCGGCGCTCGGCGATCGCATGGGCGGCGGCGAAGGTGAGCCAGATCGGCGCGGCGCGGCGAAAGAGGTGCTCTGCGTCTGGCGAAGGGTGCTCGTGGCCGAGCACCTTCATCGTCGCGGCCGGAGCGAAAAGCGCGCCGCCGCCGAGGGCGAGGTCGAAGCCGATCATGAAGCGGTTCTGGAGGCGCAGCGCCTGCTCGAGGGTCATCTGGGGGTCAATCCAACCAAATTGCGGAAGGGAAAGCGGGGGGGCCGACGAAATGGACCGCCGTGAGCAAGACCGCAACCAAGACCCCCCAACAGCTAAAGAGTCTTTCCGAGTACATCCAGGAGCGCTTCGACGAGTTCTCCCGCTCGCAGAAAGACGTCGCCCGCTACATCGTCGATCACCTCGACGAGGCAGCCTTCCTCACCGCCGAGGAGCTGGCCAGGAGAGCGAGCACCTCCTCATCGACGGTGGTGCGCTTCTCCCAGGCCCTCGGCTTCGAGGGATACCCCGAGCTCCAGCAGGCGGCAATCGAGGAGTACCGCACCGTCGGTGTTTCCGCCGGAGCGGCAAGCGCCGGCTCGCTTTTCTCCTTCGATCACTCCGAGCTGGAGGGCTCGCTCGGTGCCGACTACGCCAATCTCGAGGAAACCGCTCGCAAGCTCACCCGAGAGCAGGTCGACGGCGCCGTTGCGGCGCTGGCGGAAGCGCAGCGCGTGGTCATCGTCGGCGTCGACCAGATGGCCTTCTTCGCCAGCTACCTGCGGCACACGCTGAGCCTGCTCGACATCCGCGCCGAGATCGTCGCCAGCACCGGCGGCGAGTCGCTGCAGCGGCTGGGGCGCATCGACGAGGAAACGCTCGTCATCGTGCTCTCCTCCGGCCGCGCCCACCCGCTCCTGCTGCGGGCGATGAAGCTGGCGCTGCATCGCGGCGCGCGCACGCTCGCGGTCTCCGACGCCTCGATGTCCGAGGTCGGCGAGCACGCCGAGCTGACCCTCTACTACTCGTCGAACAGCCCCTCCTTCGCTCGCTCCAACACGGCTCTGATGGCGCTCGTCCAAGCCCTGGCCCACGGCCTCTACGCCCGCGACGAAGACAGCCACAAAGACCGCATCCGCGCCTACAAGCTGAAGTAGCCCGGCCGGCTGACTTCGTCTTTTCCACCCCGTATGCGCCAAAAAAGGCGAAGTCACCGAGGTGGGGTGACCCGTAGTATTCGCCGCCATGGCTGAGCGAGCAACCTTTCGGGTCAAGACCGGCCTCGCCGAGATGCTCAAGGGCGGCGTGATCATGGACGTGGTCACGCCGGAGCAGGCGCGAATTGCCGAGCGGGCTGGAGCCTGCGCCGTGATGGCGCTCGAGCGCGTGCCCGCCGACATCCGCAGGGACGGCGGCGTCGCCCGCATGTCGGACCCGGCGATGATCAAGGGCATCCAGGAGGCGGTGACGATCCCGGTTATGGCCAAGGCGCGGATCGGCCACTTCGCCGAGGCCCAGGTCCTGCAGTCACTCGAGGTCGACTACATCGACGAGTCGGAGGTGCTGACCCCGGCCGACGAGCGCAATCACATCGACAAGCTGGCCTTCGAGGTGCCCTTCGTCTGCGGCGCCACCAACCTCGGCGAGGCGTTGCGGCGGATCGGCGAGGGCGCGGCGATGATCCGCTCCAAGGGGGAGGCCGGCACCGGCAACGTGGTCGAGGCGGTGCGCCACATGCGCGAAATCACTTCCGGGATCAAGCGACTGGCCCAGCTCGGCCCCGAGGAGCTCTCGGCCGCGGCCAAAGAGCACCAGGCGCCGCTCGAAGTCGTCCACGAGGTGGCCGGCAAGGGCCGCCTGCCGGTGCCGCTCTTCTGCGCCGGCGGCATCGCCACTCCGGCCGACGCGGCGCTGATGATGCAGCTCGGCGCAGAGGGCAACTTCGTCGGCTCCGGCATCTTCAAGAGCGCCGACCCCGAGCGCCGCGCCAAGGCGATCGTCGAGGCGACCACTCACTTCAGCGATCCCGAGCGGGTGGCAGCCGCCTCGATCGGCCTCGGCGAGGCGATGCCCGGCCTGGAGATCGCCGATCTCGCCGCCGCCGACGCACTCCTGCAGGACCGCGGGGCCTGAGCTGCGCCTCGGCGTGCTCGCGATCCAGGGGGGATTCCAAGCGCACTGCGAAGTGCTGCGCGAGCTCGGTGCCGATGCCAGCGAAGTTCGCCTGCCCGCCGACCTCGAGGGGCTCGACGGCCTGGTCATCCCCGGCGGCGAGAGCACGACGATCTCGATGGGTATCGAATCGGCCGGGCTGGCCGAGCCGATCGGCGCCCTGCGCGACCGCGGCGGCACGATCTTCGGCACCTGCGCCGGGATGATCGTCTGCGACGAAGCCCACCTCGGCCTGATCGACGCGGCGACCGAGCGCAACGCCTTCGGCCGCCAGCTGCAGAGCTTCGAGGCCGACCTCCAGATCGAGGGCATCGGCGACGAGCCGCTGCGGGGGGTCTTCATCCGCGCCCCCCAGGTGGCGCGCTGCGGCCCCGCGGTAGAGATTCTGGCGAGCTACGAGGACCGCCCGGTCGCGATCCGCGAAGGCGGCGTTCTCGCCTGCGCCTTTCACCCGGAGCTAACGGGCGACCCGAGGCTGCACGCGCTATTCATGGCGATGACCACGAGCGCGCGCGAGTCTCGCGCGCGAGAGGAGGCTGAGACGTGAGGGACCCCAGAGCAGAGAACCTGGCAAAGATCCTGGTTGGCTACTCGACCAAGGTGAAGGCGGGGGAGGTGGTCTCGATCGACGGTGAGGTCGGCGCCGAGCCGCTGCTGCGCGCCGTCTACGAGGAGGTGCTGAAGGCGGGCGCCCACCCGATCCTCAACGTCGGCCTCGACGGCCTCGCCGCGACCTACTACGAGCATGCTTCCGACGAGCAGCTGGAGTGGATCTCGCCGCTGATGAAGTGGACGGTCGAGAACGCCGACGTGCGGATCGGCATCGGCGCCAGTGCCAACACGCGCGAGCTCTCGGCGGTCCCGCCCGAGCGCCAGATGCGCCGCCAGACGGCCACCGGCCCGGTGCTGAACAGGATGATGGAGCGCAGCGCCGCCGGCGAGTTCCGCTGGTGCTACACGCTCTACCCGACCAACGCCTACGCCTCCGAGGCGGAGATGAGCCTGCGCGACTACGAGGACTTCTATTTCGGCGCTTGCCTGGCCAACGACCCGGACCCGCTCACCGCCTGGAAGCGCGCCTCGAGCGAGTGCGAACGCCTCGCCGGCTGGATCCAGGACCACGAGGAGGTCCACATCACCGCGCCCGGCACGGATATCAAGCTCGGCATCGCCGGCCGCACCTTCATCCCCTGCGTCGGCGACCACAACATGCCCGACGGCGAGTTCTTCACCGGCCCGGTCGAGGACTCGGTCGAGGGCGAGGTGACCTTCCACCTGCCGGCCGTGATCGGCGGCCGCGAGGTCTCCGGCGTGCGCCTGCGCTTCGAGGCGGGCAAGGTGGTCGACGCCAGCGCCGAGCGCGGCGAGGAGTTCCTGATCCAGATGCTCGACACCGACGAGGGTGCCCGCCGCCTCGGCGAGCTCGGGATCGGCACCAACTATGCGATCGACCGCGGCACGCTCGAGGTCCTGCTCGACGAGAAGATCGGCGGGACCGTCCACATGGCGGTCGGCAAGTCCTATCCGGAGTCGGGCGGCGTCAACGACTCTGCCGTCCACACCGACCTCGTCTGCGACCTCCGCCTCGGCGGCAAGCTGGAAGTCGACGGCGCCGTCATGCAGGAAAACGGCAAGTTCGTCGTCTAGCCCGGCGCTACTGGTTCGGGATCGGGGATCCCGCCAGGAGGAAGAACCAGAAGGTGAGGCAGAGGGCGGCGAGCAGGACCGAGCCCATCAGCACCGCCTCGACCACGGTCGTGGTGCCGGCCTGGGGGGCGGTGTCACGCAGGCTCTTGAGCCAGGCCGGGCGCATCGGCGCGAGGCGGTTGGTGCCGGTCACCTGTTCGTAGAGCCGGTTGAGGCGGCCGATCAGCCAGGCGACCAGGAGCACCGAGACGATGATCCCGACCGCGACCACGAAGTAGGGGCCCTGGCTGGGGAACTGGGTGTGGGAGACCTTGGAGCCGATGTAGATCCAGCCCAGCGGGACGGCGGTCCAGAGCGAGAGCGCCGCCAGCAGCATCAGCACGAATATGAAGCTCGCGGCCAGTCCCCTTGCCGCTCCGGGCCTGTGGGAGTCGGTGACCATTTCCACATTCATAGAATGCCAGGGTATGTCCGGTCACTCTAAGTGGTCTTCTATTAAGCACAAGAAGGGCGCAGCCGACGCCAAGCGCGGCAAGCTCTTCACCAAGCTGGCCCGCGCGATCACCGTTGCGGCCCGCGACGGCGGGCCCGATCCGGAGGGCAACCCGCCCCTCGCCACGGCGATCCAGAAGGCGCGCGACGCCTCGATGCCGAAGGACAACATCCAGCGCGCGGTCGACCGCGGCAGCGGCGTCGGCACCGACGCCGCTGCGATCGAGCAGGTCACCTTCGAGGGCTACGGGCCCGGCGGCGCCGCGATCCTCGTCGACGCCCTGACCGACAACCGCAACCGCACCAGCGCCGACGTGCGCCACGCCTTCACCAAGCACCACGGCAACCTCGGCGAGCCCGGGTCGGTCGCCTGGATCTTCGAGAAACGCGGCGCTATCGCGATCGACGCCTCCCGTTACGGCGAGGACGACCTGATCGTCGCGATCGACGCTGGCGCCGAGGACGTGCTCGACGAGGGCGAGGAGCTGCGGGTGATCTGCGAGCCCGCCGACCTGGGCCCGGTGCGCAAGGCGCTCGAAGAGGGCGGGGTGGAAGTCCTGTCCGCCGGCCTGACGATGGAGCCGAAGAGCACCGTGGAGGTCAAGGGCACCGACGCCGAGTGGCTGCTCAAGCTCGTCGACGCCCTGGAGGAGCACGACGACGTCGACTCGGTCCACGCCAACTTCGACGTGCCGGCCGAGATCATCGAGAAATTCGCCGCCGTCTAGATGCCGTAACGCTTTTCCGCTCCGTCGCCGCCAAAAAACGTTACGGGTGGGGAGGCATCCGGAGCGGGTCCCAGAATCACCTCCTATGCAAGTCGTGATGGGGATCGATCCCGGCGCGGCTAACCTCGGTTTCGGCGTGGTCAGGGTCGAGGGCAGCCGCATGGTGGCGCTCGACGGCGGCGTCGTCGAGACCTCGCCCGAGATGGCGATGGAGCGGCGCCTGGAGCGCATCCACAGCTCCCTGGCCGAGCTGATCGACTGGCACCAGCCCGCGGCGATGGCGCTCGAGGACCTCTATTTCGGCAAGAACGTGCACTCGGCGATGGCGGTCGGGCGGGCCAGCGGCGCGGCGATGCTCGCCGCGGCCCAGCGCGGCGTGCGCTGCTTCACATACACGCCGCAGGCGATCAAGATGGCGGTTTGCGGCTCCGGCGCCGCCGGCAAGCAGCAGGTGCAGCGGATGGTCGGCACCCTGCTCGGGCTGCCCGAGCCACCGGCGCCGGACCATGCCGCCGATGCCCTCGCCGTCGCGATCTGCCACGGCGGCGCCGCCGGGCGCGAAGCCGCCGTGCAGGGAGTCGAAGAAGAGCGCGATGCGGCGAGGCTGGCCGGATGATCGCTGCGGTGAAGGGCGAGGTGATGGTGCGCCGTTCCGATCACGTCGTCGTCGACGCCGGCGGTGTCGGCTACCGGCTCGCGGTCTCGGCCGAGACCCTGAAAGCGGTGCCGGCCGCGGGCAATGAGGTCTTCCTCCACGCTGAGCTGATCTCGCGCGAGGACTCGCTGGCCCTCTTCGGCTTTGCCTCAGAGGAGGAGCGCGACCTCTTCGGCCTTTTGATCTCGGTCAGCGGGGTGGGCCCCAAGGTGGCCATCGCCGCTCTCTCGGGCGGCCCGGCCAGGGAGCTGCTGAGGGCGATCGCCGCCGGCGACGCCAAGCGCTTCCAGGCCGTGCCGGGAATCGGCAAGCGCACCTCGGAGCGGATCATCGTCGAGCTGCGCGAGAAGGTTGCCGGCTCGCTCGAGGAAGAGGTCGCCGCCGCCGCGGTCCAGGGCGCCGACGCTCGCGGTCTCGCCCGCGACGGCCTGGTCAACCTCGGCTACGCGCCGCTGGAAGCCGAGCAGTTGCTGGAAGGCGTGGACGGCGGCGATGCCGAGGAGCTGCTCGCCGCCGCCTTGCGCAAGGCGGGCTCGTCGCGGAGCAAGGCGTGAGCGGGCGGATTCGAACCCCGGGGGTCGACGGGCCGTTTCCGCCGGGCGACGATACGCCGCCCGAGGACGTGCGGGTACATGACGCGCGGGCCGACATGCCCGACGAGGAACTCGACCGCTCCCTGCGCCCGCGCACCCTGGCCGACTTCGTCAACCAGGAGCAGGTGACCGAGCAGCTGGCGATCTTCATCGAGGCGGCGCGCGGCCGCGACGAGCCGCTCGATCACGTGCTGCTGGCCGGCCCGCCCGGGCTCGGCAAGACCTCACTCGCCCACATCGTCGCCGAGGAGATGGGGGTGCCGCTGGTGCAGACGGCCGGCCCGGCGCTCGAGCGCAAGGCCGACGTCGCCTCCTTTCTCACCGCGCTGGAGCCGGGCAGCGTCTTCTTCGTCGATGAGATCCACCGCCTCGGGCGCGCGGTCGAGGAGACGCTCTACCCGGCGATGGAGGACGGCGAGCTGCCAGTCGTGCTCGGCCAGGGCGCCGGCGCGCGCACCGTCACCCTGCCGCTGCCGCCCTTCACCCTGGTCGGGGCGACGACCCGCGCCGGGCTGCTGACCACGCCGCTGCGCGACCGCTTCGGACTCTCCCACCGCCTCGAGCACTACCGGCCCGAGCACCTGAGCCAGATCATCGCCCGCTCGGCCGGCATCCTCGGGGTCGAGATCGACGCCGAGGGCGCGCAGACGATTGCCGAACGCTCGCGCGGCACGCCGCGGGTCGCCAACAGGCTGCTCAAGCGAGTGCGGGATTTTGCCCAGGTCAAGGAGCAGGGCACGATCGACGCCGGGGTCGCCGGCGCCGCGCTGGCGATGCTCGAGGTCGACGCCGGCGGGCTCGATCGCAGCGACCGCGCCCTGCTCGAGGTCGTCGCGACCAAGTTCTCCGGTGGGCCGGTGGGCCTCTCGACCCTGGCCGTGGCGATCGGCGAGGAGGCCGACACGATCGAGGACGTGCTCGAGCCCTACCTGCTCCAACAGGGGTTGCTCAAGCGCACGCCACGGGGTCGCGTACTCACCCCTGGGGCCTACGAGCACCTCGGGCTGCCGATGCCCGAAGGAGCGAACAGCCTCTTCTAGAGGCGCGCGGGAGGTTCCGCGCGTGCGGCTGGCGTGCGCCGGAGCCAAGCGGAACAAGGACGCAAGGAGGTCGAATAGTCGTGCACCATTCGACCGGCTGAGGACGCAGTGCCGCGCCGTTTCCGCGCCCGCCAGGCGTGCGCGATGGGCCTCTCGCGCGACTCTCAGTAACCTGCGGGTGGGATGCCGTTCTTCATCTGCCCCAACTGTGGCCACAGGGAGGTCAGCGCGGAGCGAACCGCGGGGTTCAGCTCGCGCCCCAAGGGCTGCTCCAAATGCGGTTTCGGCTTCGTCTTCGAGCTGCTCGACGACTACTACCCGGCGCCCAACGCCGCCTTCTTCGTCTGCGACCAGAAAGCGCGGGTGATCGATGCCGGCCGGGGCAGCTTCGAGCTCACCGGGCTGACCGACGAGGACGTGATCGGCCGCCCGGTGCAGGAGGTCCTCGGCCTCGAATGGCGCGAGGAGGCGAAGGTGTCCGGCGACGCCCGCGAGGGCTCCGCCGACCCGATCGCGACCTCGCTCGAGTGGGGCGTGCGCTCGCTGGGCAAGCGGGTCTCGGTCAACGCCGAGGGCGACATCCCGGCTGAGGCGGTCGCCGACGTCTTTCCTGCCTATGACGACGATGGGGGACTGCTGATCGTCCTCACCCCGGAGGATTGAGGGCGGCATGGGCAAAAGGCGCAAACACGTCTTCGTGCTGCTCTTTGTCCTCGGCCTGATCGCCGTTTCGGGCATCGTCATCGCCAGCAAGGAAACGAAGCTCGGCCTCGACCTCAAGGGCGGGGTCCAGCTGGTGCTGCAGGGCCGCCCGACTCCGCAGCAGCCGACCCTCGACAACGGCTCGATGGAACGAGCCGTCGACATCATCCGCTCCGGCTGTGACGAACTCGGCGTCTCGGAGATCGAAGTCTCGCGCGTCGGCAGCGACCAGATTCAGGTCGGCATCCCAGGCGCCACCAGCGTCGGCAAGGCAACCGAATGCGCGACCAAGCCGGCTCGCCTCTTCTTCTTCGACTGGGAACCGAACCTGATCGGGCGCGAGTTCGCGATTGGCGGCCACCCCGGCAAGGAACCGCCGAAAGGCGCGGTGGCGGAAGCCACCAAAGAATGGCAGGAAGCGGGCCGGCTCCCGACCAAGCGCGAAAACCAGCAGCTGCTCTTCGCCGGCGCTTATCCAACCGAGTACGCGGCGGCCCAGCTCGCCTCCGAACAGCCGCTGAAGAAGAAATGCCCGAACTGCAGCCAGCCGACCACCTTCTACCTCTTCGACAAGAGCAAAGACCACAAGCTGATCGACGGGCCCGAGTTCACCCGCGACGATCTCTTCCTCGCGCCCAGCGGTCGCAAGCGCCCGGCCGACGCCGGCCTCGTGGTCAAGGTGCCGCAGGGCACGATCGTCGTCTCGGAAAAGCCGAGCGACACCAAGGGCCAGGTGATCGAGGAGGCCGAACCGGGCTGGTTCGCGCTCAAGGACGACCCGGCGCTATCCGGCACTGAAATCACCCGCCCGAAGCAGGAAACCGACGAAGTGGGCCAGCCCAACGTCACCTTCGGCTTCACCGACGACGGTCGCAAGAACTTCCAGGAAGTAACCCGCACGATCGCGCAGCGCGGGGCAGCCTCGGCGATCGGGCCGAGCAGCACCGAATCGGCCGAAACGTCGTCGGGCCACTTCGCCGTCGTTCTCGACAACGAAGTCAAGACGCGGCCGATCATCAACTACGCACAGAATCCCGATGGGATCGACGGCAGGACGGGCGCCCAGATCTCCGGCGGCTTCACCAGCATCGGCGACGCCCAGGATCTCGCTGCGTTCCTCCAGCGCGGCGCCCTGCCGATCAACCTCAACCTGATCAGCCAGTCGCAGGTCTCGGCGACGCTCGGCTCCGAAGCGCTGCACGACGGCATCAGGGCGGGCCTGATCGGCCTCGCGCTGACGATCATCTTCCTGCTGATCTTCTACCGCTTCCTCGGCTTCATCGCGGTGACGGCGATCGCCGCCTACGGGGTGATCTTCTTCGCCCTGGTCAAACTGATTCCGATCACCCTGACCCTGCCCGGGATCGCGGGCCTGGTGCTGACGATCGGTGTCACCGCAGACGCCAACATCGTCATCTTCGAGCGAATAAAGGAGGAGGTGCGGGCGGGACGCTCGATGTCGAGCGCGATCGCGGCCGGCTACAGGCGCGGCATCGCGACGATCATCGACGCCAACGTCGTCACCCTGCTGACCGCCTTCGTCCTCTTCGTGCTCGCCACCGCCGGGGTCAAGGGCTTCGCCTTCGTGCTCGGCGTCGGCACGATCGTCTCGCTGCTGACGGCGGTTGTCTTCACCCAGGCGCTGCTCGGCACGATCAGCCGCTCGCGCTTCCTGCGCTCTCCCAGCGCTCTCGGCGCCAGTGGCACAGGTATTCGCTGGCACTTCGACTTCATGGGGGCGAGCCGCTGGTTCTTCACCGTCTCCGGCGTGATCCTGCTCATCGGCGCCTTCGCCCTGGCGACCAAGCAGCTCAACCTCGGCATCGACTTCGAGTCCGGCACCAGGATCGAAGTCGCGCTGCAGCAGCAGACGGACGAAGACGGGGTGCGCGAAGCGATCGACAAGGAGGGCATCTCCGGCGGCGAGGTGCAGAAGGTGACCAATCCCGGCCTTGGCGACAACGCCTACCTAATCCAGTCGCAGACGCTTGAACCGCGGGAGATCAACGACCTGCAGAAGCAGCTGGAAAAGGAATTCGGGATCGCTCCAAACGGCTTCAACAGCACCAGCGTCGGGCCCACCTTCGGCGCGACCGTAGCCAACAGCGCCCGCAACGCGCTGATCTTCTCGCTGCTGATCATCTGCGCCTACATCGCCTTCCGGTTCGACCCCAAATTCGCCGTACCGGTGCTGATCGCGATCTTCCACGACATCCTGATCACCGCGGGCATCTACTCCCTGACCGGCAGGGAGGTGAGCAGCGGTACGGTCGCCGCCTTCCTGACCATCCTTGGTTACTCGCTCTACGACACGATCATCGTCTTCGACCGAATACGCGAGAACATGCCGCGCATGCCGCGGGCCGCGTTCTCGCAGATCGTCAACCGCTCGATGAGCGAGGTGCTGACCCGTTCGCTGGCGACCAGCTTCACCACCCTGCTCTCGGTGACCTGCCTGCTGATCTTCGGCGGCGCCACGCTGCAGGACTTCGCCTTCGCGATGATGGTCGGGATCGTCTCCGGTACCTACTCGTCGATCTTCATCGCCTCGCCGGTGCTGACGGCCTGGAAGGAACGCGAGCCGGGGTTCATCCGCCGCCGCGAGCGGATCGCCGCGGTCGAGGGCAGCGTGCCCGCCTTCGCCGACGAAACCGAGCTGGCGCGACTCAGCGACGACGGCGAGACCGAGGTCGAGATCGAGGAGGAAGTCGCCGCACAGCGGGAGGCCCAGCCGAAGGCCGGTGCGGTGGCGACGGTCGAGCCCGCCACCGAGAGCGAAGGAGGCAAGCCGTCGAGCAACGGTGAGCCGCCCGCCGCGGATCCCGACTCGGTCGCCCGCCGTGAGCGCAACGAGGCGCGGCGGGCCCGCCGCCAGCAGCGGCGCAAACACGGGAGGAAGCGCTAGCTCATGGCCCTCCTCGTTTGGTTCACCACCGGCATCGCGCTCTGGCACTTCACCGTCTTCCTGCCCGACCGCTTCTGGCAGGGCATCGTCGGTGCCTTCCTCGGCGCGACGATCGGCGCTGTTGTCTTCGGCGGCATCATCGAGATCGCCAGCGGCAAAGGGTTGGGCGACACCGACATCGGCACGGTCCTTACCGCAGTTCCCGGCGTCGCGATCGGCCTCGCCGTTGTCTGGCTCCTCGGCGTCCGCACCGAGCAGGCCGCGCTCGAGTAGCGCAAAAAGCCCTGCTATTTGCGCACCTAGCTGCCCGAAAATCCGCCGCGACGCAACCTAGCCTGGGAGCGTGCCTGAGACCCTGCGCGCTTACAAGGCTGATCCGTACTCCTTTGAGGAGGCGCGGGCTCTTTCGGCGGAGCTGGGGCTGAGCGAACCCGTTTCTATCGCGCTTGTAAGGCGGGGATACCGGACACCCGAGGAGGCGCGAGTCTTTCTCGCCGCCGAAGAGACTCATCCACCGGAGGCGTTCGAGGCGATGGAGCCGGTGGTCGAGGCGGTGTTGGCTGCCGTCGAAGAGGGACGCCGGGTCACGGTGCACGGGGACTTCGACGTGGATGGCGTCTGCGCGACGACGATCCTCGTCGGTGCGCTGCGGGAGGTTGGGGCGGACTGCGACTGGTTGATCCCGGATCGAATCGCCGACGGCTACGGCCTCAGCGTTGAGAACGTCAAGAAGCTGGCCGAGCGGGGCACTGGCTTGATCCTCACCGCCGACTGCGGGATCACCGCAGTGGATGAGGTCGCTCTTGCAAAGGACCTGGGGGTGGCGGTTGTCGTCACCGACCATCACCAGGCCGGCAGCGAGCTGCCCGACTGCCCGATTCTCCACCCGGGTTTGGATGACGGCTATCCCTTCGACGAGCTGTGCGGGACGGCGGTTGCCTGGAAGCTGGCGTGTGCGCTGCGAGGGGCGGTCGGGATGGGGTTTCCAAAACACTCCAGCGAGGCTCCTGCCGAGCGTTTTGGAGACCCCATCCCGACCGCCTCCCACACCGATCTCGATCTTGTTGCGCTGGCCACGGTTGCCGATCTCGTGCCGCTCGTCGGGGAGAACAGAGCGCTGGTCAAGCGTGGGGTCGAGGAGGTTCGACGGGCCCGGCGGCCGGGGATTCGCGCTCTGATCGAGGCGGCCAAATGCGAGCCGACGCAACTTGACGAGGGCGACCTCGCGTTCAAGCTGGCGCCTCGGATCAATGCTGCTGGGAGGCTCTATCGAGCCGATGCTGGGGTTGAGCTCTTTTTGACTGACGATGAGGAGCGGGCGGCTGAGATCGCCAACGAGCTCAGCCGGGCTAACGGTGAGCGACGGGCCACGGAGCGGGAGGTGACGTTCGCAGCCGAAAAGGCACTGCGCGAGCTTCCGGACGAGCTGCGAGAAGCGCCGGGGTTGGTCGTCGCCGGAGAGGGGTGGCACGCGGGTGTGATCGGGATCGTTGCTTCGCGGCTGGTGGAGAAATTCCATCGCCCAGCAATTGTTATTTCGCTGGATACCGACGGAAGCGGTCGCGGGTCGGGGCGGAGTATTCCCGGGTTTGACCTACTCGCAGGGCTGGAGGCGTGCGCGGAGCAGCTCGGGACGTTTGGTGGCCACAAGGCCGCCGCAGGGCTGGAGCTCAAGCCCGGGGCAGTCGATGCATTCCGGGCAGCCTTCGCCGCCCACGCCGCCAGCGTCCTCGCGCCGGAGGATCTCGTTCGCACCGAGCGGATCGACGCGATGGTCGGGGGCGCTTCGCTCGGCCTCGACCTGGCCGAGGAGCTGCGCCAGCTCGCGCCCTTTGGCATGGGCAATCCCGGCGTGCGCCTGCTCGTGCCCGGGGCCCGGGTGCGCGACGTGCGCACGATGGGCGAAGGCAAGCACGCCCGCTTCAACCTGCACAGCGGCTCGCACAAGGCGCTCGGGGTGGCCTTCGGGCGCTCCTCGCTCGGCGTTGGCGAGGACGACCAGGTCGACGTCGCCGTGCGCCTGGAGGTCAACCAGTGGAACGGCGCGGTCGAGCCACGGGTGGTGCTGCGCGAGCTCTACCGGCGCGAGGCGGCGGCAGCCGAGCTGGAGGCGGCGGAGTGGTGGGCGCGCTTCGAGCTCGAGCTGGCTCGCGATCCTGCCGAGTGGGGGGCAGCTGGGGCAGGAATCGCCGGCCAGGCCTTCGAGCGTGAGACCTGCCGAAGCGGCAATGCGCCAGCTGCGGTGCTTGGCGAGCTCGCATCGGCGGGCAACGAGGTCCTCGCACTCGTCGCCGACGCAGGCCTGCGAGCCGGCATGGCCCGCGAGGGCGTTCGGGTCGCCGACTACGCCGAGCTGGAACGGGAACCGGAGCTCGCTGCGAAATTCGGGCACGTCGTCCTGGTCGACCCGCCCGCCTCGCCGGGGCTGCTGGCGCTTGCCGCCCGGGCCGGGCGCGAGGGGTGTTACCTGCACCGCGTCTGGGGCGAGGCCGAGTGGCGCTTCGCACTCAGCTCCCTGGCCGTGCAGCTGGTCCAGCGCCCGGCCCTGATCGCGGCGTTCAGGGACCTGCGGGAGGCGGGGGAGAGCGCTGGCGGGGAGCTGCGCGATGCCCTTGCTGGCAGTGGCCCGCAACCGCGCAGTGCCGAGGCCGCGGCACGCTGCTTCCGTGTCTTCTCCGAGCTCGAGCTGGTGCGCGGAGAGCCAGGCGCTTCCGGCCAGCCCGTAAGGGTCGTATCCTCAGAGGGGACAGATCTCGAGCGTTCGGCGTCCTACCGCGCCTACAGCGCTCGTTACGAGGAGGCGCGCCAATACCTCGAAGCACACAAACAGCCGTAGGGAGCAACGAGCTCCTGGCCGATCTCTTCGCCGTGGTCGAGGAGTTCGACTCGACGCCCAGCGCCGAGTCGAACGGAACGGACGGCGACCCTGCCGTCCAGGTCGGGGCAATCGACCGCAACGCGGTCACGCGTGCTTTCGATTTTGCCTGCGACCGTCACGCCGACCAGCTGCGCCATTCCGGCGATGAGTTCATCACCCACCCGGTCGGGGTCGCCCAGATCTGCGCCGGCATGCGCTTGGACACCGAGACGCTCTGCGCCGCGCTGCTGCACGACACCGTTGAGGACACCAGCGCCAGCCTGGATGAGATTCGCAGCGAATTCGGCGAGGAGATCGCCCAGCTGGTCGACGGCGTCACCAAGCTGACCGGGATCGCCTTCGAGAGCCGCGACGAGCGCCAGGCCGAGAACTACCGCAAGATGATGGTGGCGATGGCCACTGACGTCAGGGTGATCCTGATCAAGCTGGCCGACCGCCTGCACAACATGCGCACGCTCGGCGCGCTGCCCAAGCAGAAGCAGACGGCCAAGTCGCGCGAGACGCTGGAGATCTACGCGCCGCTCGCCCACCGGCTGGGGATCCACGCGATCAAGTGGGAGCTCGAGGACCTCGCCTTCGCCACCCTGCACCCGCGCAAGTACGCCGAAATCAAGAAGCTGGTCGCCCAGCAGCGCAACGAGCGCGAGGTCTATGTCGCCGAGGCGGGCAAGTTCCTCTCCGGCGAGCTGCAGGCGGTTGGCATCGAGGCCGAGATCTCAGGCCGTGCCAAGCACTTCTACTCGATCTACACGAAGATGACCAAGAAGGGCCGGGAGTTCAACGAGATCTTCGACCTGACCGCGATGCGGGTGATCGTCGGCTCGGTCAAGGACTGCTACGGCGCGATCGGCGTCATCCACTCGCTCTGGAAGCCGCTACCGGGGCGCTTCAAGGACTTC
>Ga0207687_10000086_pt1 | contig 68163 bp, 54 predicted proteins | sample KBSM54metaG_FD_184399 | JGI IMG/M metagenome (GOLD analysis project Ga0207687, IMG submission 184399) | Miscanthus rhizosphere microbial communities from Kellogg Biological Station, Michigan, USA - KBS M5-4 metaG (SPAdes) (version 2) | ecosystem: Host-associated > Plants > Roots > Rhizosphere >...
TGCAACACGCCGCCCGGAGAGTAGACGCGCAGGTTCCCGCTCGTGCCGGCGACAAACGACACGCCCGCGTCGTTCACCGCGAGCGCGATCGGCGCCTCGCTCAACGCGATCGTGCGCACGGGCCGCAGAGTCGTGTCGAAGATCTGGAGCGCCGAGTCGCCCGCCGCGTAGAGATTGCCGACGGAGTCGAACGCGACGACGCCACCCGTCGCGATCCACGTTTTGAACGTCAGGTCGCCCGAGTAAAGCGCGCCGAGCGGCGGCGTGGGACACATGATCGTCATGACCGCCGTGCGAAAGACATCCCCGCGCTTCACGTCGGACGCAAATGCCGGCAATGCGCAGGAGAGAAGGATCGCGGCGACGGCCTTCATGCTTTCAATATGGCACTGTGGCGGCGTTGGGGCAACTCACTCACGCTCCCCCGCCCACCGGCGCCGGGATCATCTCCTCTTCAGTCTCCGCCCCCCGCCGTTTCCGCATCCATTCCTGCACGTCGTCGAACAGCGAATACGCGACTGGCGTCGCGAGCAGCGTGAGGAGCAGTGCGAGCGTCTGGCCGCCGATGATCACCGATCCGATCGTGCGATTCGTCGCGGCGCCGGTGCCGCTCGACGCGACGAGCGGGAGCATGCCGGCGACGAAGGCGAGCGTCGTCATCAGGATCGGTCGAAGCCGGTCGCGGTTTGCTTCGCGGATCGCATCCGCGCGCTCGAGACCTTCGCGACGCAAGCCGTTCATGTGATCGATCTGCAGGATTCCGTTCTTCTTCACGATGCCGAACAGCACGAGGATGCCGAGCATCGAGAAGATGTTGAGCGACTGATTCAGTACGAGAATCGAGAACAGCGCGAACGGCACCGTCAGCGGCAGCGCGAGAAGAATCGTGATCGGATGCACCCAGCTCTCGAACTGCGCGGCGAGGATCAGGTACATGAAGATGATCGACAGCAGGAACGCGAGCATGAAGTTCTTGAACGCGCGGCCCTGCTCGCGCGAGCGGCCGGTGAATCCGGACTGATACTCGGGCGGCAGATTCAGCTTCTTCGTCTCCTCGACGAGCTTGTCCATCACCGTCTGCGCCGAGTGTCCCGGCGCCATATTCGCGGTGACCATCACCTGACGCTGGCGTGAGATGCGGTTGATCGACGCCGGTCCCGAGCCGGGATTGATGTTGACGACGTCGCGGAGCTGCACCGCGCTCGCCGACGACGACGGCACCTGCGCCTGCGCGATGCCCTGCGGATCCTTGCGGTACTCGTGCTCGGCGCGCATGTGCACTTCGTACTGCTCGCCGCCTTCGTAGTAGTCGGTGATCTTCAAGCCGCCGACGAGCACGTTGAGCGTCGACGCGATGTCCTGCACGCGCACGCCCATGTCCGCGGCCTTGTCGCGGTCGATGCGCACGCCGAGCTCCGGCTTGCCGGTGACGAGATTCGTGTCCGGGTCGACGACGCCTTCCGCTTTCTCCTCGTTCAACTTCGCGAGCAACACGCTGGACGCCTGCTCGAGCTTCTTCAGATCGGGTCCGCCGATCCAGTACATGATCTCGGCGTTGACGCCGTTGCCGAACGCGTTAACCGGCCCGACGCTCGAGCGCAGATTGAGGCGCTTGTAGAGCGGCACGATGTTGTTGCGGACGTCGGCCATAACCGCGAACTGATTGCGCGCGCGTTTGTCGACCGGCTTCAGGCGCACGTAGACGCCGCCGAGGTTTTGAGTGATCTGCGGATCGTCGCCGATGGTGACGACGGTCGTCTCGATCTCCGGAAGCTTGCGAATGTGCGCCGCGATCGATTCCATGATCGTCTGCGTGGTCTGCAGGCTCGCCCCTTCCGGCGCGCGCACCGTGACCTGGAACTGCGACTCATCGTCCTGCGGCAGGAAGTTCTTGTTGACCGCTTTCGCCAATGGGAACGTCGACAGGAACGTGATGACCATGACGACGACGATGACCCAGCGATGGTGCATCGACCAGTCGAGCATGCGCAGATACGTGTTCTCGATGACGGAGTAGAAGCCTTTGTTGCGCGAGATCTCTCCTTCTTCGAGATCGTGCGGCTTCAGCCAGCGCGACGACATCATCGGCGTCAGCGTGAACGACACCAGCAGCGACACGGCGATGGCGATCGCCATCGTCACGCCGAACGAGTGCATGAATCGTCCGACGATGCCGGCCATGAACGCGACCGGCAGAAAGACCGCGATCAGCGACAGCGACGTCGCCAACACCGCAAGACCGACTTCGCGCGTCCCTTCGACGGCCGCCTGCATCGGCGTGCGCTTCTTCTCTTCCATGAAGCGGAAGATGTTCTCGAGCACGACGACGGCGTCATCGATGACGATGCCGACGGCGAGCGTCAGCGCGAGCAGCGTGATGACGTTCAGCGTGAAGTTCTCGTACTGCATCGCGCCGAACGTGGCGATGATCGAGCTCGGGATCGCCACCGCGGAGATGATCGTCGGCCGCGAGCGGCGGAAGAAATAGAGGAGCATGCCGAGGGCGACTAGCACGCCGCCGATGCGGATGGGATTGAACGGAACGGCAATCATCAAGATCGAGAGCTTGCCCTTCGCGATCGAGCCGCCGATCAGCGCGAACACGAAGGAGAGGATGGCGATCACCGGCCGTCGCTGCTTCGCCCGCATCGCGGCGACCATGCCAATGATGAGCACGAGCATCGAGACGTGAATCGGCGCGACGCGCGCGGCCGTCTCCTTGAATCCGAACAGCAACGCATACGTCGCCAGCGTCGCCGCGAGCATGGACAACGCTTCCGGAATCTTCGGTCCCGACAAGAAGAACCACACGATCAATGCCGCGAACAGCGATCCGAGAATCAGGTGCTCTTTCACCGCGTCGACGGCGGCGATGATGTAGTCCGACTGATCGCGTACGACGCGCATCTGCCAGCCCGGCGGCAGATCGTTCTTCAGCTCATCGAGCTTGGTCTTGAGCGTGGTGACGACTTCGACGGTGTTCGTCCCCGACTGCTTGCGGATGTTCATCACGACCGCGGGACGTCCGTCGACCGACGCGATCGACTCCGGATCGGAGACGCTGTCTTCGATGTGCGCGACGTCGCCGACCTTCACGACGTAGCCGTTCTTGTCGCTGATCGGAATGTTGGTGAAGTCCTGCGGCGACTGCACGCGTCCGTACGTGCGCAGCGTCAAATCGCGCACGCCTTGCTCGACTTTGCCGCCGGGGATCTGAACGTTCTGCGCCTGCAGCGCGGCCGTGACTTGCGCGGTCGTCAATCCGAGCGCCGTAAGCTTCGCGGTGTCGATGACGACGTTGATCTGGCGCGGACGTCCGCCGACGATCAACACCTGTCCGACGCCGTTGATCGACTCGAGTCGCCGGCGCAATTTCTTGTCGGCGAACTCGGTGATGTCGCGAATCGGCGCGGGGCCGCTGAGCGCGATGCCGAGGATCGGCACGGCGTCGGGATCGATCTTCTGGATGATCGGAGGATCGGCGTCCTTCGGCAGGTCGCGCAGAATCGTGTTGACCTTGTCGCGCACTTCCTGCGCGGCGACGTCGATGTTCTTCTCGAGATCGAAACTGACGATGACCTGCGACGTTCCTTCCGACGACACCGACTGCAACTGATCGATGCCGCTGATCGTGTTGACCGACTCCTCGATCTTGTCGGTGATGTCGGTCTCGATCTCTTCCGGTGCCGCGCCGACGAGTCGCGTGGTGATGGTGATCGTCGGGATGTCGACTTTCGGGAAGCGGTCGACGCCGAGCTGCATGTAGGCGAAGAAGCCGACGACGACGAGCGAGAGGATGATGACCGTCGCGAAGACGGGGCGGCGAACGCAGATTTCAGCTAGCTTGTGCATAGTTCGTTACCTCAGCGCGAGGCTGGCGGCTAGCGGGTTGCGGGACAGTTCGCCCGTTTCGTAACGTCCCGCTGGCCGCATGCCGCAAGCCCTCATCTCGCGTCCATCTCCACGCGCGCGAACAATCCCGGCCGCAGCCTTCCGTCGCGATTCGGGAACTCGGTTTCCACGAGCATCGAGCGCGTCGCGGTGTCGATCACGCCGCCGATCACGCTCACCTTTCCGCTGAACTTCTCATTCGGATACGGATCGACGGTGGCGCTGACCGGCTGTCCGCGATGCACCGATGCGAGGTATTTCTCCGGCACGCGGAAGCGCAGCTTGAGGGGCGACGTCTGCACGATGACGAGGGCGACGGTGTTGTCGCCGAGGCGCTGTCCGACGTCGGTGCGCTTTTCGGCGACGACGCCTTCGATCGGCGAGCGAAGCGTCGAATCCGCCACCTGCTGCCGCAGCAACGCCACCTGCGCCTCGGCGCTCTGCCTCGCGGCCGCGGACTGGTCGTACATCGACTGCGAGCGGTCCATCGTCGCCTGCGGAATCGACTCTTTCGCGATCAGCTCTTTCTTGCGTGCGACGTCCCGCTTCGCGTCGTCCTCGGCCGCTTTCGCGCGCGCGAGATCGGCTTCGGCGCGCTGCAGATTCAGGCGAACGTAATCGGTCTCGATCTCGAGCACCGGCTGTCCCTTCGAAACGTGCGAGCCTTCCTGGACGTACATCTTCCCAACGCGGCCGGGCAGTTTCGCGGAAAGCTCGGAGCGAACGGGCGAAACGAACTCGCCGGTCGCGACGATCGCATCGCCGCTCGTCGACGCGAGCGCGCCGGCTTCACCTTGCGGCTGCGGGGCCGCCGCCGCCCCACTGAGCACCGCTACGTTTTGGACGTCGGCTGGTAGCGCTGGTGCTTCTTTTGTCGTCGTCGCGACGGGCACGTCTTTTTTTGCACACGCGACGGTGATCAGAATCAGAATGAGAGCTCGTTTCATTTGTTCAATGCTCCAACTGCGTCCTTCATGGCGCCGGCCGCGTACCAGACGCGGATCTCGGCGAGGTCGCGATTCAATGTTTCTTCGGCAACGGCGCGGCGCGCATCGGCGAGCGAAGTCTCCGACGTCGCAACGTCGAGCGACGTCGACTCCTGCGCGCGATACAGCTCGAACACCTGGTTGTACTCCGCCTCGGCCGCCGCGAGCTGCTCCTTCGCGAGACCGAGACTCGTCTCCGCTTCGCGCAGCGCGGAGAGCGCAGTGCGCACGTCTTCGCGCGCGCCCGTCTTCGCGTCTTCGAGCGCGAGCTTCGCTTCGAGCTCTTTCTGCTTCGCCGCGGCGACGCGCGCCTCGACTTCGCCCGACTGCAGAATCGGAATCGTGAATCGCAGCGCGCCGTACGCGTAATGCGGCGTCGGGAACTGCGCTTTCTGATTGATGTAGCCGCCGTCGAACGTGACGACCGGCAAGTAGAAGCCGCGTTGCTTCTGTACTTCGAGCTGCGCGATGCGGAGGTTGTTCTGCGCGACGGCGACGTCGGGACGCGACGACTCGGCGCGCGACACGAGCGTCGTCTCATCCGGCGTCGACGGCATTTCGGCGTGCGCCGGCGTGACGTCGACGGCGCCGTCGAGATCGAGATCGATGCGCAGCCGGCTCACCGCCTCGTCGCGAACCTGTTGCGCGGCGGCGAGCTGTCGCTGCGCCGCTTTGATCGACGTCTCGGCGCGCAGCACGTCGACTTTCGTCGACTCGCCGGCCTGATAGAACGCGGTGGCCTGCTCGCGGCGCTTCGTCGCGACTTCGATGTTTCGGCGCTCGAGATCGATGCGCGCGTCGGCGTTGGCGACGCCGAGGAAGTTCGAGGCGACGCGCAGGAGCACGGCATCTTCCGTTTGCGCGGCAGTCTGCCGCGCGTTGGTGATGCCGAGGAGCGCTTGCGAGTAGGCGCGGAACTCGCGGCGGCCGGCGTAGACCGGCTGCGAGAGCACGACGCGATAGCTCCAGTCGTTCCGCGCGAGAATCGTGCGCGCGTCGCTGCCGCTGCCGAACGAGATCTCTTCGCTGTTGCGAACGAGGTTGCCGGTGAGATTGACGCGCGGCAGCACGTTCGACACGAGCAGCTGGCGATTCGCTTCCGCCACGCCCACTTCGGCGCGCGCGCGCTCGACGGTGTTGTTCACCTGCAACGCGCGCTGCAATGCGTCGCGCAGCGTGAGGTGCGTGACGGACTGTCCGAACATCGGCAGCGCCGCCACGATCATCCATACGACTCGTTTCAATGTCAGCTCCGTTTCTTGCGAATGGCGATTCCGTCGAGAAGCGTGGAGACGATCAGCTCGACGTCCGATTCTTCGGGCGGCGGCGCGTCTTCGTGCAGCCGCTCGAGGATGATGGCCATCGTCCCCTCCTTCAGAATCAGCGCAAGGCGGTGCGGATCGGTCTTGCGCACTTCTCCGCGGTCCATTGCTTCTTTCAACATTTCCGCGAAATCGTCTAAGCGCGCGCGGTACTTCGGCTCGCAGTGGCGCTTCTGGCGCCGCTGCTGCGCGGCGTTCCCTTCCGGCATGCGCAGCGAGATGTAGAGCCGGAAGAACTCGGCGTTCTCGCGGAAGAACTCCAGCTCCGCGGCGATGACGTTGCGGAAGCGCTGCTCGAACGTGCCGCCGCGCGCGAGCGCCGCGTCGACGCGTTTGTGCAGCTCGCCGATCGCGGTCTCGAACGTCTTCTCGACCAGCTCATCGCGATCGCGGAAGTAGAGGTAGATCGTTCCCTTGGCGATGCCGGCTTCGCCGGCGATGTCCGCCATCGTGGCCGCGGACATCCCCTTGCGGGCGATGACCCGCATGGCCGCTTCCTGAATCGACTGGACGCGGAACTCCTGGACGATCTCTTCTTTCGATTTGCTGGCCATCAGTTCAACGCACTGAACGGACGGTCAGTCAATCAGAATTTCGGGTCAGTGTCAATGCTCGAAGGCGTTGCTCATGAGCGATGCGAACGCTTCGGCCGGACTGTCGCCGACTCGATACGTTTCGTCCGGCATTTCGTAACGGAAAATCACGCGGCCGTTCTTGACGATGCTCGCATGCGCGGCGCGGCGCTTCCGTCCGCGGCCAAGGTGCTCGAGCGTGCCGTCGAAGCGGATGACGACGTCGGCGCGGTCGGCGATGTTGAGAGTCGGGATCTCGTGCTTCAGCGCTTTCGACAGTTCGTCCTGCATCGCTCCGCCTTGCACTGCGACGCGCGTGACGCCTTGCAGTTGCGTGCGCAGGCGATCGAGCAGCGGGCCGTTCACGTCGCCGTCGCCGCCTTCTGTGTACGCGGCGGGCAACGGTTCTTCTCGTTGCACCGGCGCCGGTGGCGGCGACGGTTGGGGCACGGAAACAGGAAACGGTGCGGGAACGACTTCGTGCGGTTGGGGGGCGGGGGCGATGGTGTGGGTGGTTGTCGTCGTTGTTGACGGCGCGGGTTCGTTGGTTGTCGTCGTGGGCTGCGGTGCGATGACGCTCACGTCGGCCGTTGATGGCTTTGGCGATTCGACGACTGCGATTGGCTGTTGCTGCGGTTGCGGTTCGGCGGGCTTTTCTTTCATCAGCCACGCTGTGCTTGCGGCGGCGACGACTAGCAGCGCGACGATCACGATCCAGAGTTTGGATTTTGCTTGCGGCGGCGGGGGCGCCGCCGCCCCACTGAGAACCGTTAGTGGCAGATCTATTTGCGTGCGATCCAGATCGTCGAGTGCGGCGATGAACTCGTTCGCGCTCTGGAATCGCTTGTTGCGATCTCTCGCGAGGGCGCGACGCAGAATCGCTTGCATCGCCGGATCGCCCGGCAGATCCTTCGACAGATCGACCAACTGCATCGCCGTCTCTTCGGAATGGATCCGCAGATACTCGTGCGGCGACTTTCCTTCGAACGGCGGGCGTCCCGCGAGCATCTCGTACAGCACCATGCCGAGCGAGTAGAGATCGGCGCGGGCGTCGATGCGCTGGCCCTCGGGCAGGAACCCGAGCTGCTCCGGCGACGCGTAGCGCAGCTTGCCGACGAAGATGCCGGTGCGCGTCATCGCGACGTCGGAGTCTTCTTCCTTCGCGACGCCGAGGTCGATGATCTTCACGACGTTGGTGTCGCGCGTGATCATCAGATTCTCCGGACCGATGTCGCGATGCACGATGCCCGCGCGATGAATCGCGTCGAGTCCGCGCAGCGCCTGAACGGCGATGCTCGTGGCTTCGCGCACCGGCAGCGTGCCGCGCTTGCGGATCACCTGCGCGAGGTTCTCGCCGTCGATGAACTCCCACACCATGTAATGCGATCCGTCGGGCAGCGCGGCGAAGTCGTGCATCACCGCGACGTTCGGATGCTGCACGCGCGTGGCAAGGCGCGCCTCGCGCAGGAATCGATCGTGAGCGTCGCTGCTGCCGGAGATCTGCGCGCGGATCACTTTGATCACTCGGATGGCGCCGAGGAACACGTGCTCGACTTTGTAGACGTCGCCCATCCCGCCGCTGCCGAGTCGCTCGAGGATCTTGTACTTGCTGTCGACCGGCGTGTCGTAATGCGCGCGCAGAAAATCGGAGATCGCCTCGCCGCAGTGAGGGCAGGCACGAAACGACTTTTCAATCTCCGCGTGACAGCGGAAACATCGCATGCGCGTCTACTTTAATTTGAAATTGATGGTGAGGTTGTACACGACGTCGACCGGTTTGCCGTCGAGCAGTCCCGGCGTGAATCGCCACTGCGACAGCGCGAGCAGCGCGGAGTTGTTGAGCCGCGGCGAGAGCGGCTTGAGGATGCGAATCGCCGTCACGCAGCCATTCCGGTTGATGTTCGCTTCAAAGATGATGATGCCGCTCTCTCGATCGGCGCGCGCCGACTCCGGATAAACGGGCTCGACGCTCTTGATCTTCTTCGGCGCCGTGACGTCGTGGCCGACTTTCACCGGCTCGCCGGGCACATTCGGGTCGACGTCGACTTCGTCGAAGCAATTGTCGGCCGCACCGTGATGCGCCAACAGAAGATCGGCCACTCGACCGGAGCGCGGCATTCCGCGCGGCGTCGCCAGGCTCGCTCGAAGCAGCACGTGCAACGCGCGCTTGCAGCGATCGCTGCCCCAGAGTTTGTTCGCGTCCGCGTCGACGATGCGTCCCGCGCGATCGACTTCGGCGGTCGCAAATCCGATCCAGTCGCCATCGCACTTCGTCGCGTCGATCACTTCCTCGGCGGCGCCCTTCGGCAGATTGCGCATCGCCGTGAAGACCGAATTGCCGATCGGCTCGATCGACGGTCCGTCCTTCGCTCCCGGCGCCTCGTAGTACAGGCCGTTCGCTTCGACCTCCGCGCGCGTCATCAGCGCTTTCACGTCGCCCATCGCGTACTTGTTGTCGCGCAGCCATTGCATCCACTCATCGCGCTGTTTTTTCTCGCGGCCCAGGGCGCGCGCGAGCATCTCGCGCATGATCGCCGCGCGCATGCCGACGTCCGGCTTCGCCGCGATCGCACGATCGAGCGCGTCGAGCAGCGGTTTCGGATCGGCCGGCGGCGCGGAGGCGTATTGCCCCGCGAGATGTTCGATCGTCCTCTCGGACATCGCCGCGTTCGGATGCGCGATCGCAATCTCCGCGATCTGCGGCGCCATCGGCCACTCGGCCACGCTGAGAAACGAAAGCCACGGTCCCCAGATCGCCGGATCGCCCATGCCGAGGATGCGCGCGGTTGTTGGCGTCGCGATTTCCGGATGACCGGCCAGTCCGTACTCGAATGCGGTGATGTCAGCAGTCTTTCGCGCGAGCATCTCGTTGACGGCGACCACACCGTTGCCCCGCGCGAGCGACGTCCATGCCTCACGCTCGAGTCCGAACTTCTTCGCCGACGCGAGGAAGGCGTCGAGGTCTTTCATCCCGCCGCTCATTCCGATCGCGCGAACTTCTTCGCGCGCCGCCTCGGCATTCGTTTCTTTCGCGAGCGCGGCGCGCGCGTCATCGACGACGTCGCGCGCATCGGTGACGGCGATGATCCGCGCAGCAGCACCGCGAACTCTCGCGTCATCGGACGTGAGCGCTTCGCGAAGGACGACGACACGATCCGCGGGCGGCGTCTCGAGCGACATCGCCACGACGCCCGGCGTCAACTTCGTCGCGAGCAGGATTGCGGCAACGATCATTTGATCGTCGCGGAGACCTGAAACGACGTCGCGACCGACGGATCCTTCTTCGAGGTCACGTCAATCGTTTCCTGCAGCGTTCCCGCTTTCGCGCGCGCGCCGTCGACCGTCACCGTGATCGTCTCCTTCTTCTTCGGCGCAATCGTATCTTTGTATTCGTAGAAGAGACACTTGCATGTGGAGCGCGCGACTTTGATCGCCATCGGCTCCCCGGAGTCGTTCGCGATCTCGACTTGACGCGTCGCGCGCGTGCCTTTGCGGATCGTGCCGTAGTCGACGACAGCGGGAGACGCGGCGATGACGGTAGCGGTGGCGACGGTCGCCGGCGCGGGAGTGACCGGCTCGATCGTCGCAGGCGCCGTCGTCGTCGTCGATTCCGTGATCGCAGTCGGACCTTTGCGGTCGCCGCTTGCGCGATAGATGAGATACGCGATGATCGCGAGCACGACGACGCCGGCGACGACGATCAACATCAGCCGCGACGCATTCGCCGGAGCAGCAGGAGCTTCGATCGGCGGCGCTTCGGGCGTCGTGACCAGCGTGCGCTCCGCGGGATGGCCTTCGATCTCGTTGAGCTTCGCGATCGCCGCGTCAATGTCGTGGATGAGGCGCTGATACTCAGTGGCGAGATGCTCCGTCGGCGCTTCGCTCGCCATCTGCGCCAGCGCCTCGCGATGCTGTCGATATTGCTGCCGCAGCGTCTCGATCTCGCGCCCGCGATCGCCGCGGCGCACACTCACCGTGCCGAAGTCATCCGACATCTCAGGTCACCTCGACGGCGCATTGTTGCAAAAAAGAGGGCAGGCGGGGGGAAGGCTAGCGGCTCGCGGGCAGCGGGACAGTCACGCCCTTGCGTACATCGCGTTCGCGCCAAACTGTCCCGCCACCCGCTGGCCGCCGGCCCACCTACATCGGCAGCCAGTACGACACCTTCAACAAAAACACATCGCGCGAGGGCGCGTTGCGCAGCGCGCGCAGGTCGCGGCGGAAGTGGAAGTCGCCTTGCGGCACCGTGTCTTCGCGGTTCTCGTTCCACACGAGATATACCGCCGAGCCGGGCTTAAACTCCCAGCGCACGACCGCGCTGCCGCGTAGGCTGCGGAAGTCGAAGTCGGGATTGCCGTCATACGGCGTCGACGCGTACTCGTTCGTGCGCGGCTGCGCGAGCGCGACGAAGTCGTGATACTCGCCCGTCGCGATGAACGGCTGCGTGAAGAGCTGGAACGACAGCCGCGAGCTCACCGTCCACTCAACCCGCGTACCGATGTCGAGCGTGTGCTGATCGATCTTCGCGAACACCGCGCTCGTGGTCGTGTCGACGTATTGCGTCGGCGAGTACTGCCGCGAATACGACGGCGTCAGGCTGAGACGAATGTTCGTCGACGGGCGGTAATTCAGATTGAGCCAGTAGCTGCGCGAGTAACCGTTGTCGTCTTGCGCGTAAAAGTCCGCGTTCGTTTCAAACGAGAACTTCTTGCGCGAGTCGCTGCCGAATCCGATGCCGAAGTCGGTGCCGCCGGGACGCACCGCGAGCGGACCGCCGCGCGTCTTGCGATCGTCCATCGTCTTCGCGTCCCACCCGCCCCACCCGTACGTGTACCAGTAGTTCTTCCACGACACCGACCAGTTGCCATAGCCGCCGTCGGCGATCTTGTCGCCGCCGTAGTTCCAGTTCTGATACTTGCCGAACCACCAGCCGATCGAGCGCGTGTACTTCGTCGTGTCTTCGTTGACGTACTGCAGCACGGCGTGCGACGCGGTTTCGTCGGTGCGCGGCATGAAGCCGAGGTCGTTCAGTTCGAAGCCGGGCGAGTAAGTCTGGATCTGCACGTTCGGACGCCAGCGGCCGGTCTGCTTGCCGACCATCACGCGTCCGCCGAATCCGCTGAGCGACGTGCGCGTCGGATCGTAGTGAAGGTAGTCGGCGTCGGGACGCTGGTAGTTGTGCGACGCGGAGAGCTGCGTGCTCGCGATCGCATCTGCGCTGCCGCTGACGCGCGTCGTTCCCGCGAGCCACTCGACGAGCCAGTCCTTCTTGTGGAGCAGCGAGTAACCGTCGACGCCGAGGACGTACGAGCTGCTGCGGAGGTAGTCGAGCTCCGATGGCAGCTTGCGATTGACGGCGGTGAAGAGGAATCCGAGGCGCGAGTTCCCTTTGTCGAATTCTTTGGCGCTGCGCGCGACGATGTAGTTCGTGAGCGGCTCGACCTGATGACGCTCGAACTGATTGCTGAGCATCAGCGTCGCCTCTTCTTTGTTCGTCACGGCGTCGAGAACGCCGATCGACCATCCGTTGCCGTACTTGCCGGTCACTTTCGCGGCGCCGAGGATCGTGGTCTGGCCGGGAGCGTTGACGAAGTCGTAGCTGAGATTTCCGGTTCCTTGCGGCGAGCGGCCGATGCGGCGCGAGTAGAACCACGTCGGTCCGAAGAAGTTGAAGTTCGCGCGGTAGTGCGCGGGACCTTGTCCGTAGCGGAACATCTGCGCGCCTTCGGTGAAGAACGGCCGCTTCTCGGGGAAAAACGTTTCGAACTGACTGAGGTTCACGACCGCGGGATCGACTTCGACCTGACCGAAGTCGGGATTGATCGTGCCGGTGAGCGTGAGGTTCGACGACAGTCCGTACTTCATGTCGACGCCGCCATCCATCTTGTACTTGCTCGGCGCCGTGAACGGATCCCCGCTATCGATGCGGTTCGCGAGGTCGCTGCGCGCTACGCCGTACGGCATCACTTCGAACGCGCGCTCCGGCTTGATGCCTTCGATGCCGGTAAGATCGGCGAAGCGCGACACCATTCCGTTCTCGCCTTTCGGCGTGTTCACGAGGCGATCGACTTCGCTGTTCTTGCCGATTCTGCGGAAGAAGTTGATGCCCCACGTCTGCGACGCAGCATCGGGAAACCGCAACTGCGAATACGGAATGCGAACCTCGGCCACCCAGCCGTCTTTGACGATCTTCGTGGAGGAGAGCCACACGGCGTCCCAACTCCAATCGTCGTAGATGTCGTTGTAGAGAATACCGTCGATCTGCACGTTCGATGGATTGACCCAGAACTCCGCGCCGGAGAGGCGATCGTGCTGCGAGTCGATGTAGATGCGGAACCAGTCGGACTCGAGATTGTTGTCGCGGCGGCTGAGGAGTGTGGTGACCGGCTTCGTGTCGTACATCATCGCGCCGACGTAAATCGCGTCGTTGTCGTAGACGACTTTCACGATCGTCTTCTGCGTCGCCGGCTTGCCGTCATCGGGATCGTGTTGCGTGAATCCCGTGATCTCTTCCGCGTTTTGCCACGCTTCGTCGGCGAGATCGCCGTCGATCGTGGGCGCTTTCGTCACGTGCAACGCGCGAAACGACGGCCGCGCGGGCTGCGGCGTATCAGCGACGAGCGACGGGGCAAATACGACGGCGACTGCAAGCGTTATGGTCAGCGACCGGAGTTGGGGGATTCTCATGACTTTCCTCTCGAGCACCGGTGAAACTGCTGTACGTTGTCTTTAGTTCGCTAGGACGTTGGCGCCAAGGCCGAAGTTGGCCGCGTCGCTGAAAGTTCACAAATGCGCATACACATCGGACAGATCAATCCGACCGTCGGCGCGCTGCAATCGAACGCCGAACTGATCCGTCGCGCGTACGACGACGGCGTGCGCTTCGGCGCCGAGATCGTGATGGTTCCGGAGCTTGCGGTGACCGGTTACCCGCCGCGCGATCTCATCGATCGTGACGTGTTCGTGACCGCGTCACTCGAGGTCCGCGACGCGCTCGCGGCGATGACCGGCGACGTTCCGCTGGTCTTCGGCTGCATCGCGAAAAACGAGAGCTGGTGCGGGAAACCGCTGCACAACGCCGCGTACGTCGCGCAAAACGGCCGGATCATTCATCAGCAGAACAAGGCGCTGCTTCCGACTTACGACGTGTTCGACGAGCTGCGCTACTTCGAGCCGGGAACGAGCAGCCGCGCGATCACGCTCGCGGGAAAGCGCATCGGCATTTCGATCTGCGAAGACTTCTGGTTCGACGACGAATTGCTCGGACTGAAGTTGTATTGCCACAACCCCGTCGACGATCTCGCCCGACAAGGCGCGGAGCTGATCCTCAACATCTCCGCGTCGCCGTTCAACGCCGGCAAACGCCGCTCGCGCTACGACATCTTCTCGAAGATCGCCGCGCGCTATCACACGCCGCTCGTGTACGTGAATCAGGTCGGCGGCAATGACGAGCTGCTGTTCGACGGATCGTCGATCGTGATCGACGCGAACGGCCAGACCATTTTTTGTGCACCGGCGTTCGAGGAGTACGCATCGATCGTCGACATTCACGGCTCGCCGTGCGACTCGATCCTCGCGCTCGCCGAAGATGAAGAGATCGGCCGCGCCCTCATCCTCGGCCTGCGCGACTACATTCGCAAATGCGGATTCACCGACGTCGTCATCGGACTCTCCGGCGGCATCGACTCCGCCGTTTGCGCGGCGATCGCTGTCGAAGCCCTCGGCGCGAGTCACGTCACCGGCATCACCATGCCGTCGCAGTTTTCCTCGCAGGGGTCGGTCGACGACGCGCGCGCGCTTGCCCAAAATCTAGGCATCGCCTTCCACGTCGTGCCGATCGAAGCGGTCTACACCCCGTATGAGCGCGCGTTCGAAGAGCTCTTCCAGTCGGAGAAATTTGACACGACGCAGGAGAACGTGCAGGCCCGCATCCGCGGCAACATCCTGATGGCGTGGTCGAATCGCACCGGCGCGATGGTGGTGTCGACCGGCAACAAGTCGGAGCTCGCCGTCGGCTACTGCACGCTCTACGGCGACATGTGCGGCGGCCTTGCGCTCCTCGGCGACGTCTACAAGACGATGGTCTATCGCGTCGCGCATTGGCTGAATCGAAACGGCGAAGTGATCCCACAGTCGTCGATCACGAAGCCGCCGTCCGCGGAGCTGCGCCCGAATCAAACGGATCAGGACACGCTGCCGCCTTACGACACGCTCGACGCGATCCTGAAGTTGTACGTCGAGGAGTGGAAAGAGGTCGCGGAGATCACGGCTGCAGGCTTCGATCGCGACCTCGTCGCGCGCATCGTGAAGCTGGTCGACACGAACGAGTTCAAGCGCCGCCAGGCCGCACCGACGATCCGCGTGTCCAACAAGGCGTTCGGCAACGGAAGGCAGATGCCGATCGCGCAACGATGGCGCCGCGAGTGAAGAAGCTCGCACTCGTTCTCTTCTTGCTTATCGCGTGTACGCCGCGCGTCGATCGCGTGCGATGGCAACACATGCCGCGCCCCGAGCGCACGCTCTACGTGAAGTCGCTCCTCGGCGCAGAGAAGGTGAAGGAAGCGAAAGGCGGCAGCGCGCAGCACTTTTCGCGGCCGGCCGAGGAGTATGTGACGAAGATCGATCGAGCGTACGCGATCGGCGACATGCGTCCGCCGGCGGAGATCCTCGGCGATCTGCGCGACCGGTAGGGCCGCACTGTCATCCCGAGCCGCGAAGACGGCGAGGGATCCCCTGCGCAAGAACGGCACGCCATCGCACATGCGGAGGGGATCCCTCGCCGCGCTGCGCCGGCTCGGGATGACAAGTCCGAACTTTCTCCGACTTCCAGCGTAATGTGATCAAGGTGCAACCGCGGACGCTCCGCCCGGGCGAATTCTTCGGCGCGCCGGTGATCGCTCGCCGGCTCGGTGATTTCTCGCTTTCGATGTGGCGTTACGACGGCGGCAGCTCGATTCCGTGGCACGCGCACGAGAAGGCGTACGTCACCTTCGTCATGCGCGGCGCGTATCGCGAACATCTCGGCGGCACGACGCGAACCTGCGCGACGAATGCGATCGTCACGCACGCGCGGGGCGAACTGCACGCCGACGACTTCGCGACGCCGGCGGCGTGCCTCAGCATCGAATCGGATCGCCCGCTTCCGTATGACGACGTCTCCGCCGTGGTCGCGACGCCGGCATCCGCGGCGCTGGGCGATCGCATCCTCCGCGAGCTGCGGCGTCATGACGCGTTCTCGCACCTCGTGATCGAAGGACTTCTGCTCGAAGTCTTCGGAGAAGCGGCGCGCTCGCGCGCCGGCACGTTCGAGCCGGCGTGGCTTCGCGACATCCGCGCGATCATCGCCGCGAGCTTCGACGCGAAGCTCACGCTCACCGCGCTCGCGCGCAATGCGAACGTCCATCCGACGCATCTCGCGCGCGCATTCCGCAGACACTTCGGATGCACGGTCGGCGACGCGCTGCGCGAAAGCCGCGTCGAGAAAGCGAAGCACGCGATTGCATCCGGTGACTCGCTCGCCGACGTTGCCGCGCAATGCGGCTTCGCCGATCAAAGCCACCTGACGCGAACCTTCCGCCGCATCACCGGAATCACTCCGGCAGCGTTCCGCGCCAGCCTTCGTCCAACGCGCTAAGTCCGTTCAAGACGCCGGACGCGACACCGGCTAAGTTCCGATCATGCTCGCACTCATTCTCGCTGCCGCAGTCGCCGCGCAGTCTCCATTCGACGCCGCCGTTCGCGCGTACAACGAAATCAACATCGCCTCCGCGAAGCAACTCTTCGCCGACGCCGCCGCGCACGACGCCGATCCGCATCGACGTGCTCGCGCCGCGATCTGGCTCGCGAACATCGCGTGGCACATCGATCACGACGCGCCCGCCGCGCGCAAATGGCTCGACACCGTCACCGACGAAGAAACGATTCCCGCCGCATGGATCGAGCGTGCGCGCATGGACAGCACGTTGACGAACGACTTCGCCGCCGCGCGCGAAGAAGCGGCGCACGCGATCGGCGCGCCGAAGCCGACCGATCATCTGCGCGCGGTCTCGCTGCACGCCGGCGCGTTGATTCTTCCGGCGATGCGCGGCACGAAAGTCGAGCGCGCGCAACTCGAGGCGGCGAAGAAGGAACTGCGCGACGCGATCGCGCTCGTCGGTCCGATGACCGAGGCGTCGCGGCTCCTGCTCGACGCGGCCATCGTCACTGACGACGGCACCACCGCGCTCGCGGCGTGGCGCGCGTACTACGGCGCGACTGCGCAGTCGGCGATTCTCGCGCCAGCGGAAAAGGCGCTTGCGAATTGGAGCGACCGGCGCGGCGCCGGTCTCGCGCTCGCGCGCTCCGGACTCTTCGCCGAAGCCGAATTCGTGTTGCGCGGCGTGCCCGCGGATCCCGCGATTTCCGACGTGCGCGCGTATGCAAGCACGCTCGAACAGGTGAAGACGCTCTCCGAGAATTACTTTCGCGACGTTGCGCTGAAGCACGCCGACGTGCGCGCGTTCCGCGCTTCGCTGCAAGCTGCCGGCGAGACTCTATGGAATGCGCTGTCGTGGAGCGACAAGCCTCCCCGATATTCGCAAGAGGCACTGACAACGGAGATCGGCCGGCGATTCAACGCCGTCGTCCGCGCCGGCAACTCCAGCGGCGTCGAATTCAATCTTCACTACGCCCACAAAGCGCTCGACGAACGCCGCACGATCTCGCAGTTCGGACGCGAGGCGCCGCTGCAGTTCGTCGTTCTCGACGGCGTGATCGCCAACGCGTTCAACACCTGGCTCGGACCGGCGGGCGGCGACGGAGGCTGGGCCGATGACGACGCGATCTACCAGGTCCGTCCGATGTACGCGAACGATCCGCTCAACGAATGGCTCATCACGACGAATCCGACCATGCGCGCGCAACGCGACCGCAACACCGCGGATGAAACCGCGCGCGACGACGGCCGCGCGAGCGTCGAGCCGGTGCGTTTCTTTCCCGGCGTGCAGCTCCGGATCAAGCGGCAGTACGACGACGGCATCATCGACGAGCTGAAACGCGGCGGCGCGAACGGCGACGCACTGCGCACCGCATTCATCGCGCGCGACGAGCGCGATGAATTCGAGTCATCGATCTGGGCGCACGAAGGTCGCCACGCCATCGACAAGAAGTACGACCACCTCCGCGATTCGGCGGAGCTCGAGTACCGCGCGAAGCTGTCGCAGCTCGAGTTCGCGCCGTCGGCGCGCCACGCCATCATCGACATCGCCGGCGGCGGCAATCCCGACTGGGGCGACACGCCGCACGGCAAAGCGAATCGCCGCATCGCGCAGGCGCTCTTCGTGTGGATGAAGGCGCACACCGCGGAGATCGCAGGTGTCGACGCGTCGAAGCCGCTGATGTTGCAGCTCGACAAGCTCACCGAAGATCAGCTTCGCGCCGCCGCGCGCGCGGCGGATCCGCTCGCGAAATAGCTACAGCTCGCCGGCGGCCTTCTTCGCCTCGTGCAGCTTCGCCATCTGAATCTGCAGAAACTCTTCGAACGATTCCTGCTGCTCGGGCGGAATCGGATTGAAGAGAATCGCGGAGCGGAAGACGTACTCGGAGCCTTTGTCGTTGCGCCGCACCTGCACGAGCGACCGCAGCACCTGACACGGAATGTAGAAGCCGCCGTGACTCGGAAAGATGAGCGTGCACGCGCTCCCCGACTTCACCGGCGAACGATGAATGACCGCCGCGCCGTGCAGTGAGAGGTCGATGAGCTCGCCGTTGACGTCCGACAGTTGGACCGGAATCGAAGCGGTCGGGACGCGCTCCGAACGGCGGCGTTCTTTTCCTCCGGCCATGAACTGCCGCCGATTATAGGTTCTCAGTGGGGCGCCCGCGCCCCCGCCGGCGTTTTTGTGATCGCCGCCAGAAAATCATGCGCGATCTTCGCTCCCGCAAACTCCGCCGGCCCTGCATCCTCGGCGATGATCCCGAATGCGATCTTCGGATGATCGGCCGGCGCGAACGCGAGGATCAGCGCCTGCAGCTTTCCGTTCGCTTTGCTTCCCGCGGTCCCCGTCTTCAGCGCGATCGTCATTCCTTCGACGGGCGCGCGGCGTCCCGTGCCGCGCTCGCTCGTCGCGACTGCGATCATCGCGTGCACCATCTCCTCGGCCGCTTCCGCCGACGCGATTCGCGTGCTTCCCTGCGCCGGCGGCGACGTGAGAACTTCACCGAGAATCGAGCGGCGGTTGCGAAGAAGGCGCGGCTGCGTGAGCACACCGCGATTCGCCATCATCGACGCAAGTATCGCCACGTGCAGCGCGTTGACCGACTCGTGCTCGAGACCGATCGCGACGTACGCGGTTTCGTATCGATTGAAAATCGGCGGAATGATCTTGCCGAGCGGCGCTTGAAAGAGGCCGAGGTTGGTTTGGCCGTCGAAGCCGGCGGCGGTCATGAAGTTGCGCAGCTGGTCGACGCCGAGTCGCAGGCCGATGTCGGCGAAGACGATGTTGCACGACTGCGCGAACGCGTCGTCGAACGTGGCGAGATCGCCGTGTCCCTGCGTCATCCAGTCGCCGAAGTGACGGCCGTCTATGAGCAGATCCCCGCTGCAGTGATACGGGAACTTCACGTTCACGCCGCGATTCAGCGCATTGAGGCCGGTGAGCACTTTGATGATCGAGCCGGGCTCGTATTGATGTTCGATGGCGAGGTTCTCGCCGCGCGATGACGCGATCGCGAGCAGCTCGTTCGTGCGCGGATCGATGGCGACGATCGCGCCGCGAAAAGTGCCGAGCGCGGTGAGCGCGGCCTGCTGCACGGCGGGATCGAGCGTCGTTTCGATCGTGTCGTTTGCGCCGAGGGTTGGGAGGAGTGCGCCGAAGGTAAGGGAGCCGGCGGTTTTGTCGACGATCGTCGAGAAGCGCGAGTCGACGGAGACAAGTTGCTGATCGGAGGCGCGATAGTTCGCGATCGCGCCGCCGTTGCGATCGATGACGAGCGGATACGAACCGCCGCGACGCAACGCGATCGACGACTGCAGCGCAGTGAGCTTCTTCGCATCGACGGCGCCTCGGTCGACCGTGCGCGCGATCGTGTCCGCTTCGTTGATGCGATTCAGCGCGGTCAACGCGGCGGCGCGATACAAGCGAACGTTCGGCGTTTCGCGCAGCTCGTACGATGCGCCGTCGTAATCTAGAAACTCCGCGTAGCGCCGCAACGCGAAGAGCCGCCGCGCGACGTCGGTCTTCGAGATCGCCGGCATCCACACGCGTCCGCTGCGCAATGCGTCGAGGTGCTTTCGCGCCTGCGCTTCGTCGCTGCTCGTGAGATACGCGGCCGCAAGTAGCTGGTGATACGCCGCGGGCCAGAGATGCAGTCTCGACCAGCGTTCGGCCTGCGCGATCGCGACGCGATCTTCACCGCGGCGAAACGCGTCGCGCGCATCGCGCAGCGGCAGCCAGGCCACCGCGAACATCATCAAAACGAGGATGGCGAGGACGACGAGCAGCGGCGCGACGAAGCGGCGGAAGCGATGGCGGCGCGGTCGGCTCACGACTGGATGATCTCGACGCGGTCGCCGCGGCGAAGGTGCAAGACGTCTGCCGCGCTCGCGCCGCCGATGGAGATCTCGATCGCGCCCGTCGAGCCGGCGATGAGAAACGGCTCCGTGTTTTCGTACGTCGTGGCGATCTGCGAAATCGTCGTGTAATGCACTTGCAGCTCGAAGCGCTCGAACGGAATCCGCGCGCGTTCGATGTCCGTGATCGCGTTGCCGAAGCGATCGACGGCGATGATCGAGCCGCTGATCCGCTCGTCGCCGTACGACGGCGGCGTGTAGTCGATCCGCACGATGTCTTCGATCGGCGGACCAAGCTCGCGCAGCATCGCGCCCTTCGCAATCGCTGCGGCCACCGGCGCGAATCGATCGCGTCCGTGAAAGGTCGTGCTGCCGTTCGGCAGAAAGAGCGACGTGTTCTCGACGGAGACGGTGTGCCCATCGATGAACGTCAGCAGTCCGTTGTCCGGCGCGAGAAAAACGCGCGACTCATTTTCAGCCGCGAGGATGCGCCGCGACGTTCCGACGCCCGGATCGACGACGCACACGAAGATCGTTCCCTTCCCCCACCACCGCTCGACCGTCCGCAGAAACCACGCCGCTTCGAACACGTCGCGCGGCGCAATGTCGTGCGTCAAATCGTGAATCGCCGCATCGCATCGCGACGCGATCACGCCCTTCATCGACGCGACGTACGGATCGCGCAAGCCGAAGTCGGTGAGGAGCGCGATCCGCATGATTCGCGTGACTATACTGCGCGCGTGTTCCCCACGGTCGAGCCGCCCGAGCAACGTCTGCTCGTCTTCGCACGCGTTCCCGAGCTCGGCGCGGTGAAATCGCGGCTCGCGCGCACGACCGGCGACGCGCGCGCGCTCGAGATCTATCAGGCGATGCTGCGCGACGCACTTCAATCGATCGGCGTGACGACGGAGCAGACGACGCTCGAAGTGATGTGGGCGCCGACGCCGATCGCGAACGGCGAAACGCTCCGCGCCGCATTCGGCGACCGCGAGCTCGCCATGCAAACCGGCCACACCCTCGGCGAACGCCTGGCGATGGCGTTCTCGGAGCGATTTTTCTTTCAGCGGACGATGAAGATCGTCGCGGTCGGCGTCGACGATCCGACGCTGCCGCGCGCGCTGATCGATGACGCGTTCGAGCTGCTCGACTCGTGCGAGTGGGTGATCGGTCCCGCGGTCGACGGCGGCTACTACCTCATCGGCTGCCGCGCCGCCGCATTCGACGTCGACGTCTTCGACAACATCGAATGGGGAACCGAGCGCGTGCTGCCTGCGACGATCGAGCGCATCCGCTCGTGGCAGAGCAGCGTCGCACTTCTGCCGGAACGGCGTGATATTGATGTCGCCGAAGATCTCGATCTCGTCGAGTGGAAGCCATGAAGATCCTCACCGCCGAGCAGATGCGCAACATCGATCGCCGCACGACCGAGCGCTTCGGCGTTCCGTCGATCGTGCTGATGGAAAACGCCGCCATCGCCGTGATCGACGCAATCTTCGATCACTACGCGTCGATCGAGCGCGCCGCGATTTTCTGCGGCACCGGCGCGAACGGCGGCGACGGACTCGCGGTCGCGCGCCATCTCGAGAATCGCGGCGTCGTGCCGGTCGTGCTCATCGTCGGCGATCGCGCGAAGTTCAGCGGCGATGCGCGCATCAATCTCGAGATCTGCGAGCGGCTCAACATTCCGATCTACGACGCCGAGCAACACCTCGAGCAGGCCGCCGATGCGGATCTCATCATCGACGCGATCTTCGGCACGGGACTCAATCGTGCGCCGCAAGGAAGCAGCGCCGAGGTGATTCGCGCGATCGGCGAAATGCGCATTCCCGTTCTGGCCGTAGATCTGCCGAGCGGCCTGGACGCATCCTCCGGCGAGCCGCTCGAACCGTGCGTGCACGCCGAGGTGACGGTGACGTTCGCGGCGCCGAAGCTGTGTCACGTTTTCGATCCCGCGGCGACGTATTGCGGCGAGATCATCGTCGCCGACATCGCCATTCCGAATGCTGCGATCGACGAAGAGTCGGTGACGCTCGCGCTCACGACGCCGCGCGAGATTCAGCCGCTGTTCATGCCGCGGCAGTCGTCGACGCACAAGGGAACGTTCGGCCACGTCGCGATCGTCGGCGGCTCGCCGGGACGCAGCGGCGCGGCAGTTCTCGCGGCGCGCGGCGCGATTCGCACCGGCGCTGGACTGGTCACCGTGATCACGGACTCCGAAACTGCGCCGCAAGTGCACGCGCACTCGATCGAGTCGATGACGACAAGCGACGACGACGCGATCGCGAACAAAGACGCGGTACTCGTCGGTCCCGGTCTGCGCGACGATGACGAGTCGTACGCGCGCATTCGCGATCTCGTCGCGAACATCGAGCAGCCGCTCGTCATCGATGCCTCCGGCTTGAATGCATTCGCGTCGCGCGCAAACGAAATCAATCCGAAGTCGCGGCCGCGCGTCATCACGCCGCATCCCGGCGAGCTCGCGCGACTCCTCGGCGATCGCGACGCGAAGTCGATCAATGCGAATCGCATCGACGCCGCGCGCGAAGCGGCACGCGCCGCGAACTGCGTCGTCGTGCTGAAGGGACATCAAACTCTCATCGCCGATCCCGAAGGCCACGTGAACGTGAATCCGACAGGCAATCCCGGCATGGCCAGCGGCGGCATGGGCGACGTCCTCGGCGGCATCATCACCGCGCTCCTCGCGCGCGGCGTCGATCCGTTCGAAGCCGCATGCGCCGGCGCGTACCTGCACGGCTTCGCCGGCGATCTGTTGAAAGAAGACATGGGCGACACCGGCCTCGCGGCGAACGACCTCGCGGAGAAACTGCCGAATGCCATCAAGGCACTTCGTCTGCTCCACTGAAGCCGAATCCGCCGCCGCCGGCCGCGAGATCGCGCATCTGCTGCCGCCCGACGCGACGGTTCATCTCATCGGCGACCTCGGCGCCGGCAAAACGTTTCTCGTGCGCGCGATCGCAACGGAGCTCGGCGCCGACCCGCGCGAAGTGGCGTCGCCATCATTCGCGATCGTGCATGAGTACCCGCTCGCGAACGGCGCACCGATCATTCACATCGACGGGTATCGATTGTCCGAATCGCGCCGCGAGTGGCTGGAGATCGGAATCCCCGAGCTCCTCGCCGGTCCCGGCGTGAAACTGATCGAGTGGCCCAAGCGCGAGTTCGAAGAGTTCGAAGACGCGCACGTCGAGGTGCGGATCACGGTGAGGGAGGATGGGGCGCGGGAGATCGTCGTCAGCTGATCCAGCCTCCGATCGCCGTCATCTTCCACTCGCCGTTCGCCTGCTTCGTCAACTCGTACACGTCTTCCTTCCACGACTCGCTGAGCACGACGAGCGCTTTCTTGCCGTCGTGACGCACGATCATGTAACTGACGTCGGCGGCGTACGTGTTGCCAAACTTCTTCTCGTACGCATCGAGCTCGTCGCGAGCGAGAACGACGACGCGGCGTTGAAGATCGATCGGAGCGAAGAAACTGCGATCGCCGACGAAAAACGACGCGCCGCCACCGATCGCGCTCGCTCGCACGACGCACGCGCGCCGCTGCTCTTCGGTCGACACGAGGCCTTCGAGAATTGCGCCGCGTCCGGGACGAAAACCGTTCAAGACCGACACGAGCACTTCGCCTTCGGGAGCTTTCCCGGCAGCGAGCGACACGAGCGGCAGCGCGTCTTTGCCGTCGACGATTCCGTCGCCGTCGGAGTCGGCGATGCGAGGATCGGTGACGATGCGTTCTTCGACGAGATCGGTCACGCCGTCGCCATCGCTGTCGCGCCGAAGCGCTTCCCACGGAATCTCGAGATAAAGCCCTTTCACTTCACGCTTCGTGCGCAGTCCGACCGGCGGAAACGTGATCGACGCCGGATCGATCTCGTGAATCTCGACTTCGATCTCGAGATGATCGCCATGCATCAGTGAGAGCGCCGACGCCGGCATGACGAGGTACGGCGAGTTCTCACGCAAGCCGGTGTACAGCGGCTCGTCCCAAGTGTTGCCGCCGTCGCGCGAATGCAGGATCCAGTACGCGCCGCGCCCTACTTCGCCCATCGGATCGAGCGCCTGCGACACCGCCACGCCCACGACCTCGGAACCATCGCGCTCGAGCCGGAGCGGATACCAGCCGCTGGGAATGTGCATCGTCTTCGCGACGCGCGCGGAGTCGCCGCAATCGATCACAGTGGCGTTACTGCGCTCGATCGCCTCCGGCAGCTTTTTCTCTTTTGCGATTTCGAGCCGCGGTTCGGCGAGACGCTTCATGATCGCGCCGCCGCTCGGCGCGGCTTTCGATTCCTGAACAGCAGTTGCGGCGTCACGATCGAGCGTCGCCTGCAGTTCGGCGCGCAACACGTCCGGCAGGTACGGCATGACTGGATTCGATCGATGGACATCGGACCAGCGAGCGGCCATTCGCACCGCGGCTTGACCAACCGACTCATAACCGCCGCGCGTTGCGAGACTCGCGAAAACGCGTGACCACACCATGCCGTACGGGCGCGCGCCGCTGTTGATGCTGTCTGCGAGGATGTCGTAGATGTCGCCATCGAGCCGCGTCGCGATGAGCGCGTTGATGATGCGCAGCTCGTTCGCTTGTGCTGCGAGCGGCGAGTATGTCTCGGCTTTCGGCGGATGCACGGGTGCGCTGAATGCCGCAGCACGCTTCGCATCGCCGATGACGAGCGCGCTCGCGGCAAGATCAAGCCGGACGTCGACCGACTGTCCGCCATCCTTCAAGGCACCGGCCATGATGGCGTCGCGAATGTCCGGAGGCAGCGCGTCGTACGCAGCGATCGCGTCTTCAGCACGGCCGGCCTGGACGAGCGCGCCGATCTGCGTCGACGCCGCGGCGGCGATTTCTTTTGTGGGAAGCGGGCGCCAAGATTCGCGGAACGTTGCTTTTCCGGCGATGCGCACTGGCCCGAACGTCTCCTTCAGCGCATCGTCGTACGACGCGAGAAGTGCGCGCTGCAGTTGCGGGTTGTCGGGCTCGCGCCGCAAGGCGTCGGCGATGATGACCGTATTGCGATCGCCGCCGAACGACAGTTCCGAGAAGATCACCGCATCGCTCGCCGGCAGCTCGCGCGTGAGCGGAAGAACCTTCGCGGCAGTGTCTTCGACGGAGGCTCCGAGCTCGGCATGCGTGATGTAGAACGCGACGACGTCGCGATTCTTCGGCGCCTCGCGAACGGCGATGTTCAGGAGCTCGTCGACTCGCTTGTCGTGCTTCAGGCGGTCGATGGATCGAAGGTGCGCTTCCACGAGAACGGCAGCGACATCTTTCGACACCGATAGCGCCTTCGCAACCCTCGCGACAACGACGTCCGCGTCCGCCGACGCCAGCACGGCGCGACTCATCGCCTGCTGTGCGCGTTGCGACACGAGGTCGTAGTCCGTGTCGAGCTGAAGCATCGATTTGCTTTCGGATCGCGCTCGAACGATCAGCTTCTGCAGCTCGCTCGAATTCGCGAGTGCGGTGAAGGAGACGAAGAGCAGAACGATCGACGCCGCAACGCGCATGGGAACCCCCTCAATGCGTTTGACGAATCAGCGCACGCGCAGGAAACCACCTTCCCAGAACGCGAACAATGGCCGGCTCGGCGCGCGCAATTGCGGCGCCGAAATGCCGCGAGCTTGCAGGCGCCTTCGCCATTCGCGCTCGATCAGTTGCGTTTCTCGCGTGCCACTCGCAGTGTCCACGATGAAGTAGAAACCGTGATCGTCGCGACCGGCGACGACATCACCATCGACGCCATACGCGGTAATGGTGGGACGAACAACAACGCGATGATCGGGCGCTACGAGCACGAAAGTGTCAGAGCTAACTCGCGCGATGAAGTATCCATGGCGCAGCGGTATCTCGTAGTCGCCGCATGCCGCGGCGAGCGCGCCGGCGAAACAGATCGCGACCGCGCTGGCGCGTCTCCAGGTCTGGTCCATGCATCTGAGACGTGAGAACGCGACGGACGTTGCCGCTCACCCCACGAACTTGTACCCCAGCCCGTGCACCGTCACGATGAACTCCGGCGTCGACGGATTCTGTTCGAGCTTCTGACGCAGCGACGCGACGTGCACATCGACTGTCCGCGTCACCGGCATCGCTTCGTAGCCCCACACTTTTTCAAGCAGCTCGTCGCGCGTCAGGAGTGCGCCGCGATGTTCGACGAAGTAGCGCAGCAGCTTGAACTCGAGTCCGGACAGCTCCACCGGCTGGCCGTCGCGCAGCACCTCGGCGGCGCGGAAGTTGATACGGTTCGGGCCGAACGCGTACGCGTCCGACGCCGTTCCGTTCAGCGTCCGCGCGCGGCGGAGCAGCGCCTCGATGCGCGCGAGCAGCTCCGCGAAATCGAACGGCTTCGTCAGGTAATCGTCGGCGCCGAGCTTGAGGCCGAGGACGCGGTCGATGACCTGGCCGCGCGCGGTGAGCATGAGGATCGGCGTCTGCACGCCGCGCTGGCGGACGTCACGGCACACATCGAATCCGTTGCGGCGCGGCAGCGACACGTCGAGCACGACGAGATCGAACTTCTCCTTCGTCATCACATCGACCGCGCTCTCGCCGTCGCCGACCGTGTCGACGACGTAGCCTTCGCTCGCCAGCCGGTCGCGCAGCGTGACGACGAGCGTCTCTTCGTCTTCGACGACAAGGATCCGGCGGTGCAGCAGCGCGTCAGACATTCGCGTGCTCCGCGGGGATGCGCAGCGTGAACGCCGCACCGTTCGCGCGGCGATGATCGATCGTCACCGCGCCGCCGTGTGCGCGCGCGATCTGCTGCACGATGGTGAGCCCGAGGCCGGTGCCGCGGACGTTGTTGGAATCCTTGCCGCGATAAAACGGCTCGAATAGATGCGCCATGTCGCGCGCGGCGATGCCGCGTCCGCGATCCTCGACCACGATGTCCACGTTCCCGTCCTCCCCCACCGCCCGCACGCCCACCCAACCGCCGTCGCCACCGTGGCGGATCGCGTTCGCGATCAGATTCTGGATCGCGCGCGTGAGCGACGGCGCGTCGGCGGTGACGCTCGGCAGATCGCTCGGCACGGTGCGCTCGATCGCGACGTGACGCTCTTCCGCGATCCACGCCGACTGCGCGATCGCTTCGTCGATCAGCGACGCGACGTCGACGCTTTCGCGCCGCGGCGATGCGCCGCGCGATTGCAAGCCGGCGAAGTCGAGCACTTGCGCGACGAGATCGGCGAGGCGCCGCGACTCCTTCACTACCATCGCGCCGTAACTCTTCACGTGCTTCGGATCGCTGACGACGCCGTCGGCGAGATTCTGTCCCGCCGACGTCAGCGCGGCGAGCGGCGTGTTCACTTCGTGCGTGATGCCGGCGACGAATTCGAGCTGCTGCAAACGCTGCCGCTCCGCGCGACGCGCGAGCACGCCGAGGAGCACGAAACTGCCGGCGAGCAATGCGAGCACGGCGGAGCTGATGACGAGATTGCGGCGTCGCGATGCCGCGACGACCTCTTCGAGCGCGACGCCGCGGCGGTGCACGAGCAGGCGCCACGCCGGCGTGTCGGGCGGTCCGACGCGGAGAAGCGGAAGCGAGAGATCCGCGCGCGCCGATTTCGGATCGCTGCGATAGACGAACTCGTTGCCGTTGACGATGGCGACGTCGTATTCATCGCCGAAGTACTTTTGTTTGAGCTCAGGAAAAAGCGATCGCGTCAGGTATTCGCGCGAGAGTTGAATGAGAATCGTCGCGGGCGGCGGCTCGCGACGCGGGCGCATCGGCGGCGGCGGACCGAATCCGAACTCGTCGGGCGGCGGGCGGTCTTCGAATCGCGGACGCGGCGGCGGCGGACCGGGACGCATCGGCAGCATGATCGCGGGAATGTTCGCGATGAGCGGCGAGGGCCGCCGCGGCGGCGGACGAATCTGCAGCTGATCGCGAACGAACTGAAACTCGGGCGGCCATTGCGCGTCGACGAGCTTCTCGCCGTCGAAGCGTTGAATGCGATTTGGATCGGCGACGTAGATGACGTCGATCAGCCGTTTGTCGTGCGCGATCGTCAGCCATTCGCGGTAGCGCGCGGCGACCTCATCCGGTTGCGTCGCCTGAAACGCGCCGGCGATTTGCGCGACGTCGCGATCGACGTCGCCGGCGAAATGATGCGCGGCCATGTCGCGCAGCGCGAGCGCGCGCTGATGCTCCGACGCGCTGATGTCGTCGATCCACTGATACTGCAGCGTGGCTACGACGAGTAGCGCCGCGGCGAGCACGACGGCAATCGCGACGAGGAGGCGCATGGCGGCGAGTCTAGCATCGCGATTTCGGCGTAAGCGATGCTGCCGTCAGGTTTTACGTTTCTTACAAACGCGTTTCGCGGCGGTGAAGTCGACGCGCGTTGCGAGGTCTAGATTGCGTAGCATGAAACGCACAATCCTTCTCACACTTCTCACCACCACGACGTTGCTCGCGCAGCCGGGGCCGCCGCCTCCGCGCCACGATCGCATCGAAAACATTCTCAGTCTCACCGCCGAACAGAAGACGGCGTGGGATGCGGCGCGCAAAGAGTTCCGCAGCGCGAACGAAGCGCTCTTCGACAAACAGCGCGCCGCGCACGAACGTCTCGACGATGCACTCGAAGCGAGCGCGCCCGATCCGTGCGCGATCGGCAACGCGATGGTCGCGCTCCGCGCGATCGACGATCAGGTTCACAGCGCGGACGAAGGGCTGCATCAGAAGCTCGAGTCGATTCTCACCGCGGAACAGCGCGCGAAGCTCGAGAGCATGCCGCGTCCACCGATGGGTCCGCCACCTCCGCCGCGCGCGCGCTGAAGTTCGCGTGCTCCCGGTCACAGCTTGGTGCCGAGGCGGAACGCATGATGAGCGTCTCTCTTTCATACAGGAGGAAAAGAAATGCGCTTGTCTCGTTCCGTCCTCGGGGGAGTCCTTTGCTCCCTCCTAACGTTGGTCGCGCACGCCAACATCATTGAAGTCGAAGGTCCGCAGGACAGTCTGCTCGGCCCGCCGGACGACTTCTCGATCAACCACTGCACGCTTCGCAAAGCGATCATCAACGCGAACACCGACACCGCTGCGTATCCGCAATGCGCGTCGGGAAGCGGACTCGACACGATCGTCTTCCTCTCGCCGATGACCGTGACATTCAGCGCCGCATACGCCGGCGTGAGCGAAGAGGCAGGACTCACCGGCGATCTCGACATCACCGACTCCGTCATCATCGAAGGCGGCGGCTCGACGATCGACGCCGCGTCGCTCGACCGCATCTTCGACATCAACCCGACCGGCTCGAACAACTCGATCGTCGTCACGATCAACAATCTCACCTTGCGTCACGGCCGCGGACCGGGCGGCGCCGGCGCGATCAACCAGAACGGCGGCACGCTGAATCTGAACAACGTGACGATTCATGACTGCTTCGCATTCGAAGGCGACGGCGGCGCGATCGGCACGGTGAGCGGCACGGCCGCGCCGACGCTGAACATGACCAACTGCACGATCACCGGCAACCACGCCGCGTTCCACGCCGGCGCGATGACGCTCGAAGGCTTCACGAACATCACGAGCTGCACCATCGCCGGCAATCACAGCGACACCGGCTTGTGCGGCGGCCTGCGCAACACCGGAATCTGCACGCTGCGCAACACGATCGTCGCACTCAACACCAACATCTCGCCGCTGAACTACATCCCAAATCTCGACGGCACCTACGCGAGCACCGGCTACAACGTGATCGGCGACCTCGGCGCGCAAGTCGACAACCCGTCGTTCACCGCAACCACCGGCGATCAGACCGGCGTCACCGCCGCGCAACTCAACCTCGGTCCGCTGCAGGACAACGGCGGTCCCGTGCTCACGCGCGCGCTGCTCGCGGGCAGCTTCGCGATCGACAAAGGTCACAGCAGCGGATCATCGGTGGATGCGCGCGGACTCACGCGTCCGTGCGATCTCGCGACGATCGCCAATGCGAGCGGCGGCGACGGCGCCGACGTCGGCGCGTTCGAAGTGCAGGGCGCGTGCGGCGCGACGAACACGAATCCGGTCGCGAACGCCGACACCGCGACGGTCGCGGAAGACAGCGGCGCGAACGCGATCAACGTCCTGGCGAACGACACCGATGCCGAAGCCGACACATTGACGATCACCGGCGTCACGCAGGGTGCACACGGATCGGTGTCCATCACCGGCGGCGGCACCGGACTCACATACACACCGGCCGCGAACTTCAACGGCAGCGACTCGTTCACCTACACGATCGACGACGGACACGGCGGCACTGCGACCGGCAACGTCAGCGTGACCGTCACCGCGGTCAACGACGATCCCGATGCGAACGACGACTCCGCGACCGTCGACGAAGACACGTCGAACAACGTCATCAACGTCCTCGCGAACGACACCGACGTCGACGGCGACACGCTCACCGTCTCCACGGCCGGCTCCGCGTCGCACGGCAGCGTCGTGAACAACGGCGCGAACGTCAGCTACACGCCAACGCACGATTACTTCGGCAGCGACTCGTTCACGTACACGATCTCCGACGGCCATGGCGGCTTCGACACCGCGACGGTTCACGTCACGGTGAACAACGTCAACGATCCGCCGGTCGCAGCGCCGAATGCGTACACGATGAATCAGGACACGACGCTCAGCGTCGCCGCGCCCGGCGTCCTCGGCAACGACAGCGACGTCGACGGCGACACGTTGCACGCGGTGCAGACGTCGCCCGCGTCGCACGGAACCGCGGTGTTGAATGCGGACGGCTCGTTCTCGTACACGCCGAACGCGCACTTCACCGGCTTCGACTCGTTCACGTACAAGGCGAATGACGGCCACGCCGACTCGAGCGTCGTCACCGTGACGATTCACGTGCTCGACACAGAGCCGCCGAGCATCAGCGCATCAGTCGGCACGAGCGTGCTATGGCCGCCGAATCACGATCTCGTGAACGTCGGCTTCGCCCTGAGCGTCTCCGACAACAGCGGCGATCCGGTCACGACGCAGCTCGACGTCTTCAGCGATGAAGACGATCCGGCCGAGATGTCGCCGGACGCGAAGGACGTCGCTCCAGGAACGCTGCGCCTCCGCGCGGAACGCGACGCCAGCGGTGACGGCCGCGTGTATCTGATTCGCGTGCTTGCAACCGACTCGTCGTCGAACACGTCGCGCAGCTGCGTGACCCTGGTCGTGCCGAAGAGTCAGAGCGCCGCGGACATCGCGAGCGTGAACGCGCAGGCGGACGCCGCGCGCGCCGCGTGCATCGCGAGCTTCGTGGTCGGCGACGGGCCGGTCATCGGACCGAAGCAGTAATCGCATCTTCTCGAGGGGCGGACGTCCTCGTCCGCCCCTTAGAATCTGCGGATGCAGATCACTCCCGAGCTCGTCCAGCAGCACGGCATCAACGAAACCGAATACAAACAGATCGAGCAGATCCTCGGCCGCGCGCCGAATTACCTCGAGCTCGGGATCTTCTCGGTCATGTGGTCGGAGCACTGCTCGTACAAGTCGAGCCGTGTGCATCTGCGCAACTTCCCGACGACGGGACCGCGCGTCGTGCAGGGGCCGGGCGAGAACGCCGGCGTGATCGACATCGGCGACGGCTGGGTGGCGGCGTTCAAGATGGAGTCGCACAACCATCCGTCGTACATCGAGCCGTATCAAGGCGCGGCGACGGGCGTCGGCGGAATCCTGCGCGACATCTTCACGATGGGCGCGCGGCCGATCGCATGCCTCGACTCGCTGCGATTCGGTGAGATCGATGCGCCGCGTATGAAGTACCTCGTCGACGGCGTCGTCCGCGGCATCGCCGGTTACGGCAACTGCATCGGCATTCCGACGGTCGGCGGCGAGACGTCGTTTCACTCCTCGTACAACGGCAACATCCTCGTCAACGTCTTCGCCCTCGGCGTCACGAAGCGCGAGAAGATTTTCAAAGGCACGGCGAGCGGGGTCGGCAATCCGGTGATCTACGTCGGATCGAAGACGGGACGCGACGGCATTCACGGCGCGACGATGGCGTCGGCGGAATTCGACGAAGCGTCGGAAGAGAAACGACCGACGGTGCAGGTCGGCGATCCGTTCACGGAGAAGCTGCTGCTCGAGGCGTGTCTCGAATTGATGGACACGGACGCGATCGTGGGCATTCAGGACATGGGCGCGGCGGGACTGACGTCATCGTCATTCGAGATGGCCGGACGCGCGGGCACCGGCATCCGCATGCATCTCGATCGCGTGCCGGTACGCGAAAGCGGCATGACGCCGTACGAGATCATGCTCAGCGAGTCGCAGGAGCGAATGCTGATCGTCGCGAAGCGCGGACGCGAAGACGACGTCGTTCGCATCTTCGAGAAGTGGGACTTGAACGCGGCCGTGATCGGCGAGGTGACCGACGACGGATTCGTGCGCCTGTTCTGGCACGGCGAAGAAGCGGGAACGATTCCGGTCGATCCGATTTCAACCGAGGCGCCGGTGTATCGGAGGCCGATGTCGGAGCCTTCGCGGAGTGCTTCGTCGCCCGCACGCGAGCGGGTTGCGGATCGCGATCTCACGAATGAGTTGGAGCGATTGATCGCGTCGCCGAATCTCTGCTCGAAGCATTGGATCTACGAGCAGTACGACACGACCGTGCGCACGAACACGATCGCGCGATCGGAGCAGCGTGACGCCGCGATCGTGCGTGTGAAGGGAACGGGGCGAGCGCTCGCGATGACGTCGGATGTGAATCCGACTTACTGCTTCCTCGATCCGTACGAAGGCGGCAAGCAGGCTGTCGCGGAAGCAGCGCGCAACATCGCCGTGAGCGGCGGACGTCCCGTTGCGATCACCGACTGCCTCAACTTCGGATCGCCGGAGCGGCCGGAGATCATGTGGCAGTTCGCCGAATGCATTCGCGGCATCAGCGACGCGTGCCGCGCGCTCGAGACGCCGGTCGTCTCCGGCAACGTGTCGTTCTACAACGAGACCGAAGGCCGCGCGATCTATCCGACGCCGACGATCGGCATGGTCGGCATCCTCGAACGCGAAGACATGGGTTGCGGCCTGCAGTTCCCCGAGCACGGCCTGGACATCATCCTCCTCGGCGAAACGAACGACGAACTATCCGGCTCTCAGTGGAGCGCCAGCGCCCCCGCCGGCGGAATCCCCCCAAGAGTCGACCTACAACGCGAACGCTCTCTAGTAGACCTATTGATCAATCTCCACGAACACCGCCTCTTGCGCGCCGCCCACGACCTCTCCGACGGCGGCCTCGCCATCGCGCTCGCGGAATCCGCAATGAACGGCATCGGCTGCCACATCGATCTCTCCAACTACGCGCGCGATCTCGACGCCATCGCGCTGCTCTTCAGCGAGTCGCAAGCGCGCGCGATCGTCGCGTGCAGAAACGATCACAACGACGAAGTGCTCTTACGCGCGAAACAGCACGGCGTCCCCGCGCGACAAATCGGACGCACCGTCGACGCAGCCTTCGTCATCGAACGCAACGGCGCACATCTTGTACGCACGACGACGCCGGCACTCGCGCACATTTGGCGAGGCGCATTCGAAACGCTACTGGTCGGCGAAGACGAAGTTGTCGCGCACTAATTCCTGCACGGCATCCTTGCGCCGATACAGAATCCGAATGAAATCGAGGACGCCGCGCGTCTCTTCGAACTCCTCGCCGGTCGCGTTCAAATGTTTGCTCGCCGCCTTGATGCGATAGAACGGGATGCGCGGGTATTTGTGATGCACCGCGTGGTACATCTCGTGTCCTTTGAGGAACAGCGAATAGAAGATCCCCTGCTGATTGCGCGCATCTTCCTTCACCGCGAAGTGATCGGTGAGCTCGCCCCAGTTGTAGAAGATCGGATAGAGCCACACCAGCGGCAGGATCCAATACAGCAATAGATAGCCGAGCCATCCCGCCGACCAGAATGCGGCGAGTAGAACGATCCAGAACGCCGCGAGTCGCCACGTCCACCACAAATTCTCGCGCGCCTGCTCGATGGTGAAGCGGACGTAGTTGAAACCGTCGGTGCCGAGGATGGGCTTGATGATCACTTCCCAGGTGCGGCGCCACGGACCGTCGTTGTGGCCACGCAGGCGATCGTCGAGGTACTCGAAGCGCTCGGGATCCTTGCGGTTGAATTCGCGATGATGCTGCAGGTGATACGCGCGATACGGCCGGACGGCGTCGAAGATGAGATAGCCGAACATGATGTCGACGCCGTCATTGAGGCTTCGCTTCGAGAAGAGCGAATAGTGCGACGCGGAATGCAGCAGATTCAGGAACGCGACCTGGCGTCCCGCGACGAGGAGCATGGCGATGAACGTCGCGACGGGGTGATGGACCTTGACCGCGGCGACAATGACGGCGATCGTGACCGCGTAATCGCCGAGGATGACGAGCGCCGACCAGCGGTCGTCAATGACCATGAAAGGCTTGATGTCCTTCTCATTCACTGACGTGCTCACCTGCGAGCGAGAGTAGGCCGCGGAAGTATTTATGTCAATCCTCCCGCTTACCCATATTTCCTTCGACGCGCTCGCCGTCGCGTTCAATGATGCCTTCGGCGACTACCCCGTTCCGCTGTCGACGACGGGCGAGCAGCTAGCGAACATGCAGCTTCGCCGCGGCTACGTCGCCGACGCTTCGTTTGGCGCGTTCGAGGGCGAGCGCATCGTCGGATTCGTGCTCACGTGCCTCGACGGCGACCGCGCGTACAACAGCGGTACCGGCGTCGCGGTCTCGCATCGCCGTCACGGAATCGCACGGGAGTTGATGTTGCACACGATCGAAGCGCTTCGCGCGCGCGGTGCGGCGAGCTACCAGCTCGAAGTGATCGAGTCGAACGATCGCGCAGCGGCGCTCTATCGCAACGTCGGATTCGAGGAGCGGCGGCGATTCCAGTGCTGGACGTTCGAAGCGACGCAAAAGGTGAAAACGAAAGAGCTCGCGAACGCGGACGTCGACGCCATCGCGAAAAACGCCGACATCGAGCTCGCGTGGCAGAACAGCGTCACATCCATTCGTCGCGCACCCGAGTCGCACGTCGTCCTCGGCGATGAGCGCGGCGCCGCGATCGTCTTTCCGCGAAGCGGCGATCTCGCCCTCCTCGCCGTCCAACGCGACGCGCGCCGGCAAGGCCACGGAACGCATCTGCTCAACGCCGCCGCGACACGCGCGGCAAAGCCGATTCGCATCTTGAACATCGACGATCGCGACGAGGGAATCGCCGCATTCATGAGTGCGGCAGGCGCGAAGCCCCTCGTGCGGCAGATCGAAATGACGCTGTCATTCCGAGCCGCGTAGACGGCGAGGAATCCCCTTCGCAAGAACGATGAGCGCACATGCGAAGGGGATCCCTCGCCGCGCTTCGCCGGCTCGGGATGACAAGCGCGCTACACTCTGTTTGATCAACTTTCGATGCTCGACAAATTCAAAGAAGAGTGCGGCGTCTTCGGCATCCTCAACCATCCTGACGCCGCGAACCTCACCTACCTCGGCCTCTACGCGCTGCAGCATCGCGGACAGGAAAGCGCCGGCATCGCATCCGTCGAGCCGGGCGGCACGACCATCCGCATCGAGAAGGAGATGGGCTACGTCGCGGACGTCTTCACGCAGGAGCGCCTCGCGCGCGTCACCGGCGACACCGCCATCGGCCACGTCCGCTACTCGACCGCCGGTGGATCGATGATCTGCAACGCGCAACCGATCGTGGCCATGACGCACAAGGGCCAGGTCGCGCTCGCGCACAACGGCAATCTCGTCAACGGTCCCGAGTTGCGCCTGCGGCTCGAAGCGGAAGGTGCGATCTTCAGCTCGATGTCGGATACCGAGGCGATGGTGCATTTGATCGCGAGATCGAAGGAGCCGACGCTCGAGCGCGCGATCGTCGACACGCTCTCGCAATGCAAGGGCGCGTACTCGATCGCGATCCTTACGCCCGGCCGCATTTACGTCGCGCGCGATCCCTACGGATTCCGTCCGCTCGTCCTCGGACGCCTCGGCGAGTCGCTCGTCGTGTCGTCGGAAACGTGCGCGTTCGATCTCATCGGCGCGGACACGATTCGCGAAGTCGGCGCCGGCGAAGTCGTCGTGCTCGAAGCGAACGAGATTCGCACCGTGCATCAATTCGACGCGCCGCGCGAAGCGCGCTGCATCTTCGAGCACGTCTACTTCGCGCGTCCCGACTCCGTCGTCTTCGGCAACAACGTCGCGGAAGCGCGGCAACGATTCGGCGCCGAGCTGGCGAAACAGGATCGCGGACTGGAAGCGGACGTCGTCGTTCCCGTCCCCGACTCCGGCGTCTTCGCGGCGCTCGGCTACGCGCTCGAATCGGGCATCCCGTTTCAGTACGGGCTCGTGCGCAATCACTACATCGGCCGCACGTTCATCGAGCCGCGGCAATCGATTCGCGACTTCGGCGTGAAGATCAAACTCAATCCGGTGCGCGAGCTGGTCGGCGGAAGGCGCGTGGTGCTGATCGACGACTCCATCGTGCGCGGCACCACATCGCGAAAAATCGTGCGCATGCTCAAGCAGGCCGGCGCGAAGGAAGTGCACATGCGCATCTCCTCGCCGCCGACGAAATGGCCCTGCTACTACGGCATCGACACGCCGGAGCGGCGCGAGCTGATCGCGAGCGCGCATTCGATCGACGAGATCCGCGACTACATCGAAGCGGACTCGCTCGAGTATCTCGATCAGGATCGAATGCTCGCCGCCGTCCGTCGCGGCGGCGAGGATCCGAATCTTCTTTACTGCACGGCGTGCTTCACCGGCTGCAGCCCACTCACCGAAGCGTCAGAGCCGCAGCGCGACGTCGCGGTCGCTCAATAGAACGCGGTACACCAGTCGACCTCGAGAACGAAGCCGTAGTAGTTGTCGTGGTACGGATCATTCGTGTACTCGATCTTGTAGAGCAACCCGAACGTGTAGACCGTGTTCACGCAATAGGTGTTCGTCACCTGCGTCGTCGCCGACGCGCTGCACGTCGGACCGCTCTCACCCCAGGTGATGGCGTGGAAGCAGTTGAAGTTGTTGTCGTTGTCGCTGATGCCGACGTACGGATCAATGCGGAAGTCGTCATCGCTGTAGTCGCCGGTGACCGTGAACGTCCACGTGTACGAGTAGCCGACGTACAACGTGCCCGACGGCACGCACACGCGCGACGTGAGACCGTCGTAGTACGTGTCGTACGCGCCGACCTGCGAGTCGCTGACGTAGACGTCGAAGCAATCGTCGGTCGCCGGCTCCGCGCGGTGAGAGCCTGACGTCGACGCCGGATGCTTCGCGAGATAGTGCTGGCGCGCGACTTCGAAACGTTCCGACGGCGCGTATTCGAAGACGAGCGGCGCGCTCGTGAGGTGTTTCGCGGCGGCGCCGCGGTGCGGCGCGTGAAACAGCGGCCCATCCATGAGGCTCGGCGTCTGGAAGTGCAGCGGTTCCGCGCGGATCTTCAGGCCCGGAGGCAAGACCGTTCCCTCCGGCACGTACGCGCGTTGATGTTGTGCGTCGACGAGGACATAGAGAACGCGATCGCCGGCGGACGCAGTCACCGGAAGTCCGAGAACGAGACAACCCAGGAGAACGAGCAGACTCTTTCTGAACATATTGCCTCCTATCAGCCTTAACTGACAGGTGGCATTATATGCGTCAGCGGTCTCGCACCTCGGCCTGTCGCGGCGGAGCCGGATACTCGTCCGGAGCGGGCTGCGGAATGATCGGCTTCGGCGTGACTTCGTGCGCGATCGGAATCGGCTGCTCGACGTCGGCGCCTTCGTTCACCAGCTCATCGAACAGCGCGCGGTAGTGCAGCATGGCCTGACGCAGTCGCTCCGTCGAGACCTGGCCGCGGCCACGCGACTCCATCACGGCGTGTCCTCTTCGATAGTGCTCGACGACGCGCGGATGTTTCGCCAGCAGCTCGACGGCGTACATATCGAACTCGGCGACCGGGAATCCGCGCGCGTGCATGATCGCGGACGTGAGCTCATCGGCCTCGATGACGGCGATCGCGGGACGATGAACGAACTGCGCCTCGACGGCGTGCCACTGATCGCGATACTCCTCGCGTTCCTCGAATGACAACCGGCGGACGTTGAACGGGTTCCCCGCCACTTCACGACTGCCTCGCACGGCACGCCGCCGTCCGGCCGAAACCGCTGCAAGCGCAACGACTACCGCCACTGCTGACAACGCGAAGATGGTCATGCGCGGATGCGCGTGCAAATTTTGTGCAGATCCTCTACATGGACAGCCGCGGCTCTTGCAGCAGCGGCCTGTCCGCGAGCACGCGCGTGAGCGTCTCGGCAGCGACCGGAGGGCTGAAGTAGAAGCCTTGCGCTTCGTCGGATCCGCGGCGTCGCAAGAACGCCAGTTGCTCCTCGGTCTCCACGCCCTCGGCGATCACGCGAAGGTGCATGCTGCGCGCGATGGCGACGACGGCGGCGACGATCGCGGCGTCGCTCTCGCTCGTGTTCACGCCAGAGACGAACGAACGATCGATCTTCACCGCGTTGATCGGGAACTGCTTGAGGTAGCCGAGGGACGAGTAGCCGGTGCCGAAGTCGTCGATCGCGATCGACACGCCGATGTTGCACAGCGCGCGCAGCACGTCGATCGTCATCTCCGCGTTCTGCATCGCCGTCGTCTCGGTGATCTCGAGCTCGATCGTGTGCGCGTCGACGCCCGACTCTTTGATCGCGCGGCGCACGACCTCGGCGAGATCCTGTTGCTGGAACTGTTTCGCCGAAATGTTGACGGCGACGCGCATGTCGGTGAGTCCGCGATCGTGCCACTCGCGCGCCTGTTTGCACGCGGCGCGTAGCACCCACTCGCCGAGCGGAAGGATCAAGCGCGACTCTTCCGCGATCGGAATGAACTCGCTCGGCGCGATCATGCCGCGCTCACCGTCCATCCACCGCACGAGCGCCTCGGCGCCGACGATCTGTCCTGTCACGAGGCTCACCTGCGGTTGATACAACAGCATCAGCTGCTCGCTCTGAATCGCTTTGCGAAGCCGCGACTCGAGCGACAGCCGCTGCAGCGCGCGCGTCTTCATCTCGTCCGTGCAGAGCTGGTAGTTGTTGCGGCCCGATTCCTTCGCACGATACATCGCGCTGTCGGCGTTGCGCAGCAGCGTCTCGACGTCGAATCCGTCCTCGGGATAGAGCGCGATGCCGATGCTCGCCGACAACTCGATCGTCATGCCGGCGACGGTCATCGGCTGTTGCACCGCGTCGAGGATTTTCTGCGCGACATGAATCGCATCCTCGGCCTGTCGCAGCTCGGAGAGGATCATCGTGAACTCGTCACCGCCGAGGCGGGCGACGGTGTCGTCCTCGCGAACGCAGTGCGTGAGACGCTGCGACATCTCGAGCAGCAACTCGTCGCCGGCGGTATGGCCGAGCGTGTCGTTGATCGTCTTGAAGTGATCGAGATCGATGAACATCACCGCGAGCGGTTTGCCGGAGCGGCGCGCGCGTGTGATGCTGAGCGCGAGGCGATCGGTGAACAGACGCCGGTTCGGCAGGTGCGTGAGCACGTCGTGATAGGCGTGGAACTCGATCTGTTCTTCCGCGCGCTTCCGGTCGCTGATGTCGACGACGGTGATGTGCACCATCGCGTTCTCGCCGGTGCCGACCAGCGCGAGATTCTGCAGCACCCAGACGTGTGCGCCGTCGGTGCGTTGCATTTCAACTTCGACGCCGTTCAATGATTGCGCGTCGCGTAGCAGCGACATCAGCTCATCGCGCTCGACGCGCCGCTCGTAAAGCTCGGCGACGTTGTGGCCCGCGAGCTCGTTGCGCTTCCATCCGACGACGTTCGCGAACGTCGCGTTGCAATCGACGATCGTTCCAGTGAGATCGGTGACACAGACGCCCGCGGCGTTTTGCTCGAACAGCAATCGATAGCGCAGCTCCGACTCGCGCATCGCCGCCTCGGTCGCAAATCGCGCCGTGACGTCGCGGAAGCTCCAGATGCGCACCGTGGCGACGCCTTCGATGCGGCGGCCGATCGAGTAACGCTCGAAGCGGCGCCCGTCCTTGAACTCGAGCAGATCGAAGCTCTCCGCCTCGGGCTGTTCGTACAGCGTCCTCACGGCGCGCACGAAGTCGTCGGGATCGGAGAGTTGGTCGAGCACGAACTGCAGCGCGCGATCGTCTTCGCCGGTGTCGACGATGTCCTTCGGAAGGCGCCACATCTCGACGAAGCGCTTGTTGTACGTGAGGATCTTTCCCTCTTCGCCGACGACGAGGATCCCGTCGGCAGTCGAGTCGAGCGTCGATTGCAGCAGCGTCACCGCGCGCTTCACTTCGCGCTCCGCGCGTTTGCGCTCGCGCATGTCGCGGCCGATGATCACCGCGCCCGCTGCTTCGCCCTGATGCATGACCGGCGCAATCGACAGCGTCAGGTCAATCGCCTCGGAGCTCTTCGACTTGAATACGTACTCGGCGCTGCGCACGGATCGGCGATTGAGTGTGGCGTTGAACGCGTCGCCGGTGACGACGAGAAAATCCTCGATGCGCGCGCCGATGAAGTCCTCGCTTTCGAATCCGAGAAGCGCGGATGCGGAGTGATTGGCGAAGCGAATGCGTCCGTCGCGATCGCAGACGAAGAGAACGTCCGCCATCGTGTCGATGATCTCTTTCGCCGCGAGCGACGGCGTGATCGGCACGAGGTCGTAGCGCCGCACCGTTTGCGCGACGACGACGACGAATCCGAGGAGCGCGAGGTAGCCGAACGGATAGATGGCGATGCCGTACTTCGGAAAGAAGTCGACGCAGCCGAGGTACGCGATGAGGAAGGCGTAGATCAGCATCTCGATGCGCACGCGCTCAGCGCCGCGCGCGCTGGGACGCGCGATCACGAATTCGGCAAGCGCTGCGATCAGATAGCCGAAGAAAAACGCGAGGAACGAGAAGCTCGTGATGGGCGCATAGCGCGGGTAATAGCCCCACCAGAAGAGCCGGACGCCGTTGATGAGCGTATCGCCGCCGAGGGCGATGCTGCTGAAGACGATCGCAGCGACCCACGCCGCGGCGAGCGCGACGCGGCGCTTCTTCACGATGCGCAACATCTCCAGCGTGAAGTGATAGACGGCCGCGGGAAGGAACGGGACGCCGAGGTAGGCGATGCGCGCCCATTGCAGCGCGACGGCGGCGCGCGTCGCCGAGTACATGAACGTGAAGGCGAACAGCCAGATCGAGGCGAAGAAGGTGAGCGCGAAGAATGCGGCGCTCACGCGCGACACCCGGCGCACGAGCACACGGAGTCCGAAGACGAGCATGAGCAGGGTCGTCAGCCCGGTCGGAATTGCGTACGGCGAAAACGCGTACACGTCGCCTTCGAATATCGACATCAGTCTCCGAAAATGAGCGAGAGAATGTTTATTGTCCGTCGCGAGGCGTTGATTGTCGAGCGAGCTCTGCCTCGGCGGCGATGGCGCCGAACGCGGACCACACCGGTGCATCAGCCGCAGCTCGAATCAATTCCATTCCGCGCTCGCGCTGACCGGTGGACAAGTACCAATTCCCGACGCCGTAGAAAACGGTCGGACCGATCTCGGTCGAAGGATCGGCGGCACCGAGCAGCTTCTCCGGCGGGACTCGGTCAGCGAACACGTTCATCAACTGCTCGAACACGGTGTTGCCGACCGCGTGGAAATCGGGACCGATCGTCAGCAACACCTGCTCCGCCTCCTCGCGACGCTCGAGTTTGAGAAGCGTCATGTAGAGCCAGAACGACGCAGACAGCGTCGTATCGTTCGTCGTCGATTGCGCGACACACCGGCGCCAGATCGGTAGCGACGACTCGAAGTCGCCCTTCATGTATCGCGCTAATCCAGAGTAGTAGCAGATGCTCGCCTGCAACGTGGGCGGGCGCGCGCCGCGCGGATTCGGCACGCCTTCGGGCTCCTCTTCGTCCGCCTTCCCGCGCGTCAACTCCTCGGCGCGATCGAGATCGTCGATCGCGCGCTCGAATTCGCGCACGTTGATGTAGCGCGCTCCGCGATGGCGGTACATGCGCGGGTCATCGGGATGCTTGCGGATGCCTTCACTGAAGATCGGCGACACAACACCACCGCATGGCCGACAATCATGTCATGCAGGCGGAGATCGTCATCGTCGGCGGCGGAGTCATCGGCGCCAGCATCGCGTATCACCTCGCCGCGCGCGGGGTTCGCGACGTCGTCGTCATCGATCGCGAGACGCAGCCGGGCGCCGGAAGTACGTCGCGCGCCACGGGCGGGTTCCGCGCACAGTTCAGCACGGAAGTGAACGTGCGGCTGTCGCTTCTGTCGCGCGAGAAGCTGCTGCGATTCAAAGAAGAGATTGGCGCCGATCCCGGATTCGCGCAGTACGGATATCTGTTCGTGGCGCGATCGGAGAGCGCGCTCGGCGCGTTGCGCGACGCACAAACGATTCAGCACGCGTGCGGCTTGCGCGACGCGCAGATGATCTCCGCGGACGACGCGCGGCGGATCAATCCCGCGGTCGGCGACGACGCCATCATCGGCGGCGCGCACTGCCCGAGCGATGGCTTCATTCGCGCGATGCAGATTCTGCGCGGATACATCGACGCGGCCACGCGACTCGGCGTTCGCTTCGTGTACGGAACGGAAGAGCGTCCGGAATCGCGCGTGGTCGTGAATGCGTCGGGTGCGTGGGCGGGCAACCTCGTGCGTCCGCTGCGACGACAGGTCGCGGCGACGGTACCGACGACGATCCTGCCGCAGTCGATGCCGATGACGATCTGGATCGACGACGGCTACCACTTCCGCGTGCGCGACGATCGCGTACTGCTGCTCTGGCCCGATCAGCCGCCGCACGGCTTTCAGACGAACGTCGAAGACGCGTGGATCGGTCGCGTTACGGCGATGACGCACGAGCGCGTGCCGATTCTTCGCGATGTGCCGATCGACCGCGCCGCGTGCTGGGCGGGGTTGTACGAGATGACGCCGGACAAGCATCCGCTCGTCGGCTGGCTCGACGAGCGAACGTTCATCGCCGCCGGCGCGTCCGGTCACGGCGTGATGCACGCGCCCGCGATCGGCGAAGTGGCGGCGCAGATGATCGTCGGAGAGAAGACGACGATCGACGTGCGCGCGCTGCGTCCGTCGAGGTTCGACGAAAACGAACCGATCGTCGGCAGCGTGCTGCTCTAGCTGATCGCGCGCACGGCCGCGATCGCGCGGTCCACTTCCTCGTGCGTGTTCATGATCCCGCACGCCAATCGCGCGTACGACACGGCGTACGGCGTCGCAGATCCGATGATCTTCTTCTGCAGCAGCTTCGCCACCGTCTCCTCGGTCTTCTGTCCTTTGACTTCGAAGACGACCAGTCCCGCGTTCAGCTCTCGCGCGCGCGGCGTGTGCACGTAAACGTTCGGCAGCTTGCGCAATCCTTCATTCACCGCGAGGTTCAGCTCGTGAATGCGATCGCTGATGCGCGACATGCCGATGGCGCGATGAAATTCGAACGCGGCCGGAACCGCCCAGTAGTGCTCGAACGCCTGGAACCCGCCGGGTGAGAACCACGTCGCATCGGCTTTCGTCGTCGGCGGATGCTCTTCGCCCCACGCCTGAAAAAGCGCGAATGAGGTGAAGCTCGGAATCAGCGGCTTCATCGACTCCCACACCTCCGGCTTCGCCCAGACAAAGCCAGTGCCGCGCGGCGCGAAGATCCATTTGTGCAGGCCGGCGGAGAACGCGTCGGCGCCGAGCTGCGTGATGTGCGGGTCTTCGACGCCCACTCCGTGCACGCCGTCGACGACGAGGAGCACGCGCTTGTCGCGCGACTTGTTGACGTCCGCGATCATGTCGGCGATCGCGCGGATCGGCATCTTCAGTCCGCTGCTCGAATGCACCCACGTGACGCCGACGACGCGCGTCTTCGGTCCGATCGCTTTTCGCAGGCGATCAACGATGTCGGCTTCGCTGATCGTGTCGAACGAATCGAAGAGCGCGATCTTGCGCCACGTCGCGCCGTTGCGCTCCGTCGAAAGGCGAATCGCTTCGTGATGGACGAAGTGATCCTGATTCGTCGTCACGATCTCGTCGCCCGGCTGCAGCGCGAGGCCGTGATAGATGAGCGAGAGTCCCATCGTCGTGTTTTGCGTGAGCGCGATCTCATTCGGCTGCGCGCCGATCGTGTTCGCGATCGCGGTCATCGAACGCACGGCGAGATTTTTCTCGGGCTGCTCGAAGAGCGACGACTCGACGGTCATGAACGGATTCGCGTCGAGCTTCCGCCGGTACGCCTCGATCGCCTCGCGCACGGGACGCGGATGCGACGTCAGGTAGAAGAGCCCGAGGTGCGCGTATTCGGGCGTGAGATCGAACTGACGCCGGACGACGCTCCAGTCGTGAAGATCGGTCGAGGCGGTTTGCGGCGAGGCCTTCGGTTTCGCCAAAGCTGCGCCGGCGACACCGAGGGAGCTGGTGACGAGAAAGCTGCGTCTTGAAAGCATGGGGAGATGTTACTGCGTGTCATCCCGAGCGTGAGCGAGGGACCTGGGTGGGCGTGCGGCGCGATGCTCCTCCGCCCAGATCCTTCGCCGTCTGCCCGGCTCAGGATGACAATGCAATCGCGCCGGCGATCTCCCCCGCGATCACATCCACCGATTTCGTCAACCCGTGATCGCCGTCGGCGATCTCGATGAACTTCGATCCCGCCGCGAGGCCGCGCGATTCCCATCGTTGCCACGTCGACTGCACGCGATCGAACGGCACGGTCTCGTCGTTGCGGCCCATGATCGCGACGACGCGCGTTGGCGGCGGCTCATCGTCGACGTGCACGTCGAACATCTGCTCGAAAAACGCGCGATGGATCGGCGCGTTCTCGCCGCGGGCGTGGTTGAACGTGATGATCGGATCGCCGGACGGCAGCTTCGACTTCCAGCGATCGGCGATGCCGAGCGCCGGCGCGATGAGAATCAGCGGCGCAGTCACGCCACGACGCACGACTTCGAGCGCGACGAGCGATCCGAGCGAGCTGCCGGCGATCGCGCGCGGCGGACGCTCGCGCGCCGCGTCGAACGCGCGCTCGATCATCGCGTTCCAGTCGAGACGCTCGAACGACGGCGCGTTCAGATCGGGCGTGTTGAGCACGATGCCATGCGGATCGAGCAGCGGCCGCAGCAAGCCGATCTTCGCGCTCGCCGGCGACGACGCGAATCCGTGCAGGTAAAGAACGCTCGTCATTTGTATTTCTTCGTGAACGCGGCCCATGCCTCGCCGCACGCATCGTGATCGACGTGCTTGAGCAGATTGAAGCACGTCGTCATCTCGCCGATCTCGATCAGGTCGTTCATCGTCTTCTCGTCGTCGAACCAGAGCGTCGTCGGCATCGTCGATGCGCGCTTCGCGGCGTCGCGCATCGCCTCCGTCGGTCCGTGTTCCTCGAGCGCGTAGAGCAGGTTGTCGATCACGGCGGTCGACGTCTTGAAGACGCGCGCATACATCAGCCCGCGCATACGGCGCATGAAGACGCGCGAGCTGAGCGCCATGACCGATGTTCCGCGCAACACGATCGCGCGGATCAGATCGCGCACGGTCATGCCCATCACGCGGCGCCAGAGCAACGGTCGATGTCTTCCGCTCGACCAGAGGCCGGCGATGAAGAGCGACATCACGACGAGTGCGATCGCCGCACAGAAGAATGCGGCGAGAGGTGTATCGCGCGCTTGCCATGCCGCGACGAGTGCGACGCCGCCGGTCAACGCGAGCAGCAACGCCGCGAACCAGACGCGCACGATTCCGCCGCCTCGCATCGACGGTTCGCGATACAGCGGCGTTTCCGTGGCGTCGGCGTCGCACACGATGATCGCGTCGAGCTCGCAGCGTTCGCGGATGAGCAGCAGCGACTCGATGCCGGAGTTGTCGAAGATGCCGCCGTCCATGAGGGGCGTCGCCGGCGAGGGCGCCGGCGCCCCACTGAGAACGAAATCATCGGGGAAGAGAATCGGCTCGAACGCGCCGGGGAAGCACGATGACGCCGCCACCGCGTCGGCGAGGCGAATCTTTTCCGCGACCTCGGGATCGATCCGCGTGAAGTGATTGCCGCATCGCACGCGCGTGCTCTGCGTCTTCACGAAACGGAATGCGACGCCGTGCGTGAAATCCGTCGCGTTGAACGACAGCTCTTCGAGGTGATCGCGCGAGCGCTGCAGATCGCCGAGGGTCGTGTCGATGTGCGATGCGTAGACGTCGGCGGCGCCGGTGATCAGCTTTCCGCCGCGCGCGAGCGCTTCATCGATCACGTCGACGTCGCGCAGGAACGCCTTGAAGCGATTCGAGAAGTCGTCGAACGTCTCGCCGCGAGCGAGCGAGTGCGCGTAGAACGCGGCGGCGATCGATCCGCCGGACGCCGTCGAGATCGCGCGCACGTTGCGCAGCAGATCGATGCGATGCAGAAACGTGAGGACGCCGAGGTGAAACGCGGCGGCGCGGTAGCCGCCGCCGGAGAGCGACAACGCCAGGCGCTCCAGCTTCACGAATGGGCAGTGTATTCGCTGAACGTTCCGAGCTCGACGTGCCGCTTCGCCTCGCTGAATCCGGCGTCGCGCAGCGCGGCCAGGATCGTGTCGGGCGGCACGCAGGCGTCGATCGTGTCCCAGTAGTAATGCATCAACTTCTTCGCCGCCGCGCTGCCGCTGCGCAATCGCGCCAGCATCGGCACGACGCGATTGAGGTGAAAGCGCAGCGCCGCGTAGCCGACGCGCGAACGCGGCGGCGTGATCTCGAGAATGAGAATCGTTCCGGCCGGACGCAGCACGCGATTGCACTCGACGAACAGCGAGCGCAGATCGGCGAAGTGGCGCAGCGCGTAGCCGATCGTCAGGAAGTCGAACGATCGAGTGCGAAACGGAAGCGACTCCCCTTTCGCCTGCACGCGCGGCACGCGCGACTTGCCCGCGCGCAGCATGCCGATCGATGCGTCGGCGCCGACGACTTCCGCGCCGAGGAGCGCCGCCGCGCGCGCGACGACGCCGGTGCCGGTCGCGAGATCGAGAACATCCGCCTCGCTCTTCACGCCCGCGCGCACGAGCGCGTCGCGCCGATAGCGGTTCCCCGAACCGAACGACAGCATGGTAATGATCTCGTCGTACCACTCGGCGGTCTCGTCGAAGATCTCGCGCACGAAGCGCTCGCGCTTCGACGCGTCGCCGTAATAGCTCGACAGCGGCGGATGCGGCGGAATGGCGTCGGACATGCGCCGCGGATTGTAAACGGCGGCGCGACTACGGACAGCAGTTGTCGATGATCACGATCGGATCCGTCACCGTGCCATTCAACGACACGTGATACGTGCACTGCGTGTTGCCGCCGTGAACATTGGTGTTCGTGATCGCGTTGCAGATGTTCCCGCTGCAGCGGATGGCGCGAATGCAGTTCTGACCCGTGTCGGGAAAATCGATTGTGAGCGTCGCGCTCGTGTCTTCCGCGATCCACATGATCTGCGACGGCACGGGCACGCCTTTGACGGTTAGACCGTTGCGCGAGCATAGCTCGACTGTCTCCTGATCGACCTTGCCATCGCTCTGCACGGTGATCGTGGCGGAGGTCTTCGACCGCGTGATGTGAGTCGGGCTATTCGACGACGCGCAACTGACGACGAGCACTGCGATACCGAGGGAAAGCGCGGCACGGGAATGGGACATGGCGGCCTCCTTATGTTGACGGGTTGATGATGGTCTTGAACTCCGCTCTCTGACGGAGTGATCGAAGATCGGGATCGGCGACAGCATCGGTTTTCGAGGATCCGTTTTGAATGGCGCGGCGCAGCCACTCCAACGCGGCGTCGGAGTCTCCGCGCATCTGACAAATGACCGCGGCCGCATAGAGCACGTTGGAATTCGTCGGGTCGATGGCGACGGCGGCGCGGATCTCCGCTCCCGCTTCGTCATGACGTCCGAGGCGCGCGAGACAGCTCGCAATCGTCGCGCGCGCCAAAGCGTCCCGCGAATTGATGGCGAGCGTGGCGCGCGCCTCGGTGATGGCGCGACCGTAAGCACGCGCCGCGTCGGGCTGGCGGCCACTCCAACGATAGGCATCCCCCAGGTTGAACCACAACAGGTAGAGATTCGGCGAGAGCGCCGTGGCCTTCTCGAACGCGCGCGCCGCCTCTTCGTAGTGCCCCCGAAAGAACTCGATCGTACCGACATTCGAATAGGCGGCTGCCGATGGCTCGAGCGCGAGCGCACGCTGATGCGCGGCGATGGCGTCGTCGTATTGTCCAAGCTCCTGCAATGCCGCGCCGAGGTTCGTGTAGCCGCGCGCGCTGTCAGGAAGCAACTCGACGGACCGGCGGTAATAGCGCGCCGCATCGGCGTAACGCCCGCGGTTGAAGCAAAACGCGCCGTACTTGCTGAAACCGGCCGCCGAATCGGGAAGGAGCGCGAGCGCCTGCTGATACGCATGCTCCGCGTCCGCAGCGTGACCCAGCATCTCTTGCGCCTGTCCGAGCGAAATGTACGCCGCGGCGAAATTCGGACGCAGCGCGATCGCGCGATTGAAACTCCCGATCGCTTCAGCCGCTTTGCCGATCGTCAACTTCGCGTTGCCGAGCGCGAACTGCGCATCGGGTGACTGCGGATCGAATTGCACGGCGCGATCGGCGTAGAGCTGCGCGTCGTCGACGAGGTTGCGCTGAAACGTCATCCCGTATTTCGACAGGATCGCGCGCGACATCTGCGCGTTGAGCACGGCCGAGTCGCGCGCGTTCGGCAGGATCGTCTCCAGTTTCTCGATGGCCTTCTCGACCGACTTCTTGTCTTTCGCGTTCGACAACAGTCCGACCGCCTCGAGATACGTAGCCTGATCCGCGGCGCTCGTGAGTCCCGTCGACGCAATATGCGCCGGCGCGCGAGTCGCGTTCACGCGCAGCGCCGTCAGGATCTTGTCCGCCGCGCGATCCTGAAGCGCGAATACTTCGGCGATGTTCTCCGTGAGCGTGTCGCCCGCGGTCTCGTCGCCATTGCTCGGATCGAGGATCGCGTACGTGAGCCGGACCTGATCGCCGGAGCGCTGCACCGATCCGCGCAGCAGACGATCGGCGTTGTGACGCGACGCGATCTCCTTCGGACTTCCGTTCGCGTCCTGGATCGCCGCGACGCGGATCGCATTCGACTGTGACAAACGCGCGCTGATCGTCTCCGCGATTCCGTCGGCGAAGTGCTGCCCTTCCGGCGAGCCGCTCAGATCGCGAAACGGAAGGACGCCGAGGGAGTGAATGCTCGCGGCGGGCGTGGCGGACGGTTTGGGGCGAAAGAGTCGTGCGCCAGCGAGGACGCCGATGACGATCGCCGCAACGACGATCGCTGCCGGCCACAAACGCTTTCGCGCGCGGCTGAAGTACCGCGGACGCGCCTCGGACACTCGCTCCGCGCCGCTCGGCGCCGTGATCATGTTGCGCACTTCGCGAAGATCGCGCGCGAGATCGCGCGTCGACGCGTAACGCTCGTGCGCGTCTTTCGAGAGGCAGCGCGTGACGATGCGATCGAGATCGCGCGGCACATCGGGACGCAGCTCGCGCAGCGGCCTCGGATTGTCGCGGATGATCGCCGTCATCGTCTCCGCCGCACTCGCGGCCTCGAACGGACGCTTCAACGTCAGAAGCTCGTAGATGATCACGCCGATCGCGAATTGATCGGAGCGGAAGTCCGTCGCCTTTCCGCTCGCCTGCTCCGGCGACATGTAGCCAACGGTCCCGAACACCGCGCCGGGCACCGTGTGCGGCAGCGTGACGTCGTCCTGACTGATCTGTCGCACGAGCTTCGCGAGACCGAAGTCGAGGATCTTCACGAAGCCGTCGTTGGAAACGATGACGTTCTCCGGCTTCAGATCGCGATGGACGATGCCGCGCTCATGCGCCGCCGCCAGTCCTTCCGCGATCTTCGCGCCGACGCGCAACACCGTCTTGAGCGGCATCGGTCCATCGGCGGTTTGCTCGCGGAGATCGCGTCCTTCGATCAGCTCCATCGCGATGTAGGCGAAGTCGCCGTCGCGGCCGACGTCGTAGATCGAGACGATGTTCGGATGATTGAGCGCCGAAGCGGCGCGCGCTTCGTATTCGAAGCGGCGGAGGTGCTCGTTGCTCGATGCCAGTTCGGTGGAGAGGATCTTCAGCGCGATGTTGCGATCGAGCTTCGGATCGCGCGCGCGGTAAACCTCGCCCATACCGCCGGCGCCGATGGACGCGACGATCTCATACGGACCAACCCGACTCCCCGCTGGTAGTGACAATCGATCGTAAGAGGATACTCCCTTACGGAACTTAGTCGCGCTTCGCGACTCCCTTCCGAATGGCCTCGTCGACGAGCGGGATCATCCGTTCTTCGGCCTCTTGCTCGAGGCGGTCCTGTCGTCTGTCGAGCGACTCTTCTTCGCGCTCGTATTCGCGCAATCGAACCTGGACGTCGCGCATTTCATGCTTCAGGTCGCGCAGCCGCGCCCTGTCGCTCTGAGTGACGCCCTCGTCCATGTCCTCGATCGCATCGATCTCCTTGTCGAGCCGGTTCTCGCGCTTCTCGAGCGGCCGCATCTTCGCGCGTAAACGCTCCAGCTCGGGCGAAAACGCGCGCGACGGCTCGAAGAGGCGATCGATGGCGTCGAGCGTGGCAGCGTCGCGAATCACGTAGCCGACGCCATCGCGTTTCACCCACAGAAAATGAGCGCCGTAGCGATCCCGAACGGCGATCGCGCGGTTGATGTCGACGTTCGACGACATCAGGTTGTTCGAGTCGCCGCCGACCAGAACGTAAGTGAGAGCGAGGAGAACGAGCGTGTGCATGAACGTTCGACGCGCGCGGCTCGTGGCGGTTAGGTCATAAACTAGCCGCATGAACTTCGCGCGACGCTATCTGGCGTGGCTGACGATCCGGCCTGCGTTGGTCTCGCTGCCGCTCGCGTTTCTCTTTCTTCTGCAGGTGCTGCCGCTGACTGTCGTGCGCGGCGTCGAGCTCGCTTTGCTTCTCCTCGCATATGCGCTCGCCGCAGCCGCGGCGATGAACGCGATCGTCAGCGAGTGCGCGAACGAAGTCGAAGGCGCGCTCGACGGACGCGGCGACGCGTCGCGCGCGGTCTCCGAATGTCTGCAGAAAACGACGCGCGGGTCGATCGTGATCTGGCCGATCGCCGGACTCCTCTTCGCGATCGCCGGCACGCTGCTCTTTCAGCGGACGGTCGTCGGCTTCGGATACTTCATCGTCGCAGCGCTGCTCGTCGCGTTTCCCTGCGCGGCGTGGGCGTATGCGGCGGGCAAGCATTACCTCGTGCGACTCGCGTCGTCGCGCGCAACCACGCTTCGCTACATCGGCAAGCGCCTCTCGCTCGGCCGCAAGATCGCGATCGTCTTCATGGCGTCGCTCGTCATCGCGGTCGCGGTGCTCATCGCTCTGATCTCATCACGCGTCTCGACGACGCTCGAGCAGCTCGCCGTCGCCTCGGCGACCGAGCGATTTCAGCGGCTCATGGACAACGCCGGGATCATGGCGCACGTCGACGAGCGCGAGCTCGACACGCTTCGCGTCTACGTCCCGAGCGACTACGCGCTCTACCTCATCGACAAGAGCGGCAAGCAAATCAGCACGCACGATCCGCTGACGGCGGACGAAGTGAGCGCGATCCGCCGGGTGAAGAACGGCGACAGCGCGTCGATCATCTCGTCGCACGTCTTTCGTTTCGCGGAGTTGAAAGACGGATCGATCCTGGTGATGGCGATTCCGTGGACGCCGTACGCCAGCATCCCGCGACAGATCGCGTTCTACACGGCGCTTGTCGCGCTACTCACAATCTTCGCGTTCGCGATCGCCGCGTATTACCTGTCGCGCGACGTCACCGCGCCGATCAACGAGCTGCAGAACGTGGCGAAGCAGATGGCCGCCGGCAACTTCGACGTCACCGCGCACGTGTTCTCCGACGATGAAGTCGGCCAGCTCGCCGGCAGCTTCGTCGACACCCGCGAAAACCTCGGCCGCCTCCTCGGCCGCATCGGCGGCAGCGGCACGGTGATCACCGAAGGCGTGCGCGTGATCACCGGCGGCACCGAGTCGCTGCTCATTCGCGCGCGCGATCAAGCGGACCTCACGGAGAACTCGTCGCTCGCGCTCGAAAACGTCCGCGGTGGAATCTCGAGCGTCCTCGGCGCGGCCGACACGGTGACCGGATTGACGTCCGATGCATCGAGCCGCTCGCTGCAATTGCAGGCGTCGGCCGATCAGGTCGCGCGCAGCATGGACTATCTGTTCCAGTCGGTGGAGAAGACGTCGTCGTCGACGACGGAGATGGATGCGTCGATGCGCGAGATGTCGAACCGCACCGACGTCCTCGCCGGCATCGGCGACGAAGTGCTGTCGTTCGTCGCGGAGATGGACTCGACCGTCGAAGAGCTGCGGCAAAACTCGCAGTCGACCGCGGAGATCTCGCGTCAGGTGCGCGAAGACGCGGAAGGCGGCGGCGAAGCGGTGAAGCGCACGCTCGAAGGCATCAGCTTGTCGGATGAGTTGACGTCGCGCGCCGCGGAGACGCTCGATGAGTTGCAGCGCAGCGTCGGACAGATCAGCCAGATCCTCAACGTCATCGAAGAGGTGACCAATCGCACGAATCTCCTCGCGCTGAACGCGGCGATCATCGCCGCGCAGGCCGGTGAGCACGGCGCGGGATTCACCGTCGTCGCCGACGAGATCCGCGAGCTCGCCGATCGCACGCGCGGTTCGACGAAAGAAATCGGCGAGATCATCAAGAAGGTGCAGAACGGTTCGCGCCAGGCCGTGCAGCGCATGCACGAAGGCGTGGCGAAGGTGCGCGACAACGTGAAGCTCGCGCAGGAAGCGTCGCAGTCGCTGTCGAAGATCGTCGGCAGCTCGGCGACGTCGTACGAGATGTCGACGAAGATCTCGCGCGCGCTCGACGATCAGGCGAAGGCGAGCCGGCATCTGCATGAAGTGACGTCGCGGATGTCCGATCACATCGCCGAGATCAACCGCGCCACGCGCGAGCAGGCGCGCGGCACGCAGCTCCTCGCGCAGGAAGCGGAGAAGGTGCGCGAGATCGCCGCGCAGGTGAAGAAAGCGACCGACGAGCAGTCGCAGGCGGGCCGCGGAATCACGTCCGCGCTCGAGAACATCGCCTTCGACTCACGCGCCATGCGCGATCAACTGCAGCGGCAGCTGAACGAGACCGATCGCATCGCCGAGGCGTCGAAGACGATGCTGGACATCGCGCAGCAGAATGACTCGATCGCGCGCGAGTTCAACGCGACCGTGCAGAACCTGGTGCGGAGCGGGCAGGACTTCGAGACGGAAGTGAAGAGGTTCCGCGTCAAGGCATGAGGCCGCTCCTTCGCACCGCACGACCTTTGTCATCCTGAGCCGCGAAGACGGCGAAGGATCCCCATCGCATGTGCGAAGGTGCATCGTTCTTGCGATGGGGATTCCTCGACCGTCCTACGCCGCTTCGCGGCTCCGGCGGCTCGGAATGACACATGTGCCCCATGCCCATTGACACGCGCTAACGCTTCAACTTACTGTTAACCACATGGTTAACAGTTCAGCCGAGCGCCTCGACCTCGTTTTCGGCGCACTCGCCGACGCCACGCGGCGCGGAATCGTCGCTCAGCTCGCGCGTCACGGCGAGGCCACGATCGGCGAACTGGGCGAGCCGTACGACATGTCGCCGCCCGCGATCACGAAGCACATTCGCGTGCTCGAAGAAGCGGGGCTGATCTCGCGCGAGATCGACGGGCGCGTGCATCGATGCCGCTTGAGCGACACGCGGCTGGCCGAAGCGCAGCGATGGATCGATCGCACGCGCAATTTCTGGGAGGCGCAGTTCGACGCGCTGGCCCGCCACCTCGAACGAAATCCCGACTGATCGGAGAAGGAGCATCCGTTGAACGAAGCTGCCGTCGTCGTCCGCCGCATTTTTCCGGCATCGCGAGAACGCCTCTTTCGCGCGTGGAGCGATCCGCGCGAACTCGCGCAGTGGTTTTCGCCGGAGGGATATCGCAACCCGTCGGCCGAGGCTGATGTGCGTCCCGGCGGAACGTTTCGAATCGCGATGCAGAAACTTCCCGACGGTCCGCCGCTCTATGCGAACGGCTCGTATCGCCAGGTCGATCCGCCGGCACGGCTCGTCTTCACGTGGACGTGGGAAGACCCGGCGGAGAACGTGCGCGACTCACTCGTCACCGTCGACTTCATCGAAGCCGCGCAAGGAACGGAAGTCGTGCTGATGCACGAGCTGCTGCCGGAAGAACGCCGCGAATCACACAAGGATGGATGGAACGCGCTGCTCGCGAAGCTGAGCACGCGCATCGAAGGAGAATGAAAATGCGAATGATCGATCCGATTCTCATGGAGTTTGAACAGGAGTCCGCGACGACGCGCAAGGTGCTGTCGCTCGTCCCCACCGATCAACTCGAGTGGCGCCCGCACCCCAAAGCGCGTTCGCTCGGCGAGCTCGCCACGCACATCGCCGTGTCGCAGAAAGTCATCGCCTCCGCGATTCAGACGCCGACGTACGCCCTCGGCGAAGTCAAGGAAACGGTTCCGAGCGGGAGTGATGCGATCGTGTCGATGTTCGACGAGAACATCGGCGTCGCCAAGCAACTTCTGCACGCGATGTCGGACGACGATCTTCACTCGACATGGTCGGGACAGGTCGGCGGCAAGACCGTCTTCAGCGCGCCGAAGATCGGCGTGATTCGCGCGATTCTTCTGAATCACACCTATCACCACCGCGGACAGCTGAGCACCTATCTGCGGCAGCTCGGCGTCGCGCTTCCGTCGATTTACGGTCCGAGCGCGGACGAGAATCCGTTCATGTAGTCAGGCGACGCGATGGAGCGCGTCCGTCGTCCCGCAAACCCACAACCGATCCTTCGTCTCGATCGTCGTGTCGCGTGCGAGTCGTGTGATGACCGCACCGGCACGCTCGATCGCGACGGCTGAACATCCGTTCTCGCGCAGCGGGATTTGATCGAGCGTCTTGCCGGCCCAGCGAACGGCGGGAATCGATTGCACTCTTCGATGCTCCTCGCGCACGCGCGCGGTGCGGCCGAGGAGGCGGGCAAAGAGCATTTCGCCGGAGATGTCGGAGATGGAGAGCGCGAAGTCGGCGCCGGCGCGATGGATGTTCGCGAGATTGCGAGCGTGATTCACGCGCGCAACGATCGGGACGTCGGGCGCGCTGTCGCGCGCGATGACGGTGGCGAAGAGCGTGGCGTCGTCGCTGTCCAGCGCGAGGACGATGCCGCGCGCTTCCGCGAGACCGGCGCGCATGAGCGTCGACGAATCGAGAACGTCGCCGACGATGTCGACGTCCGGCGACGCGCGCCGCTCGATCACGCGAACCGCTTCGCCGACGTCGCGCAGAAGCTCGTGCACTTTGCGGCCGACTTCGCCGAATCCGGCGATGAGAAACGGTCCGTTCTGCCGGAGCATGCGCGCACCGATCATTGTCGCGGCGCGCTCGAGACTCTCGGTGTCGCCGACGAGCTCCAGCACCGCGCCGGGCTCGATGCGCATGTCCGACGTGCAGCGCGTCTGCAGCTTACTCGCGCACCACAAACCGGCCACGACCGCGCCCGTCTCCGCGCCGATGTTCGATTCAGCGAGCGTCTTGCCGGCGAGCGGGCTGTCGCTAGCGATGCGCAGCTCGCGGCGATGCAATCCAGGAACGGCGTCGATGCCGGGAAGTCTCGGACTGAGCATGTCACTCGCGTGCGCGGCGAGTGCGGCGGCGATGATGTGACGCGGCGTGTACGCCGACGTCGCGCCGGCGAGCTCGATCGGCTTGCGATGCGTCGGATCCTCGACGAACGCGAAGATGTCGCCCCGAAAACCCATCTGCCGCGCGCGCAAAATCACGCCCGCGTTTTCTTCGTCGCGTCCGTTCGCGACGAGCGCGCGCGCCGAAGGCAGGCGGCAAGCGTCGAGGATCTCATCATCGGAGCGGCTGAAGACGACGTTGTCGCCGCGATCGAGAACGATGCGCGCCTGCGTCTCGTCCGTTTCCGCGACGAGCGTCGGAATCGACTTTTCGCGCAATCGCACGAGCAGCGTTTCGACCGCCGGCCCGAATCGATAGACGATGACGTGCTCGTCGAGCCGCGGATCGGCGGCGCGCGGCAACCGCTGCTCGAATCGCTCCGCGAGATACGGCAGGACGAAGAGCGCGATCACCATCGGCACGACGATCATCCCCGCCGACTGCACGACGATCACGAGCAGGACCATCGCCGGATGCGACCAGTGCGTGTCGCGTCCGTAGCCGGTGGTGGTGAAGGTGTCGGACGTCCACTCGATCGATTGGAGGAGCGTCCGCGGCTTGCCTTCGAGACGCGCCATGCCGAAGTCGTAGAGCACCGTGACGACGAAGAGAAACGCGACCAGCACCGCGACGAGAGTCAGGAGCCGGATGCGTGTGCGCTTCATCTCTTCTTTTTCGCCGCCGCCTCGAACTGCGTCCGGAGCGTCTTCGCCTTCGACAACAACTCGGCGTCCGTGATCTCCGGCAACACGGTGTCGATGACAGCGGCCGCTTCATCGAACCGCGTCTGGTTCGCCAGCTCGACCGCGTGGTTGATCTCTTCGATCTGCCGATGCCGCGCAATCTGAGACTCGACGTCCGAAGCGCGCTGCTGGATCGTCGCATTCGGCGCGGAGTCGCGCGCCGCGCGCACGATGGCCATCGCCTCGTCCGTTTTCCCTTTCAGCGCGAGATCGATGGCGCGATTGAGATCCGACGTCGCCAGCGTCTCGCGCGCGTCCATCGCCAGCTGCGCGTTTCCGCGCGGCGTGATGTAGCGATCGATGATGCCCTGCGCGAGGTCGCGCTTCCCGTTCCGCGCGTAGAGCGCGACGAGGTTGAACGCGATGTCGTCACGCGGCTCGAGCGCGAGGCTGTGGATGTACGCGCTGATCGCCTTGGCGTCGTCGCCCGATTCAAAGTACGAGGCTCCGAGTCCGGCGTAGGCGTACGGAGAGCGCGGATTGAGCGCGATCGCTTTCTCGAACATCTTCCGCGACTTCTCGATTTGTTCCGGCGACGGCGGCTCCGCGCCGCCGAGAAGCGCGTGGCCCGCGGTGATGTACGCGTTGGCGTCGTGCGTGTCGAGCGCGACGGCCTTCGCGATCGCGGCATCGCGCAGCGCGTGATCGTCGTCTTTCTCCGCGAGCTCGGCGATGGCCGCATAGACGTCGCCATTGTCAGGATTGGCTTTCAGCGCCGCGTCGTAAAAGAGCTTCGCGTCGTCTTGCGCGTATGAGCGCGCCAGGAAACGGCCGAGGGAGAGAAGCGTGGCGTCGCGCGGAGCGGGAACGGGATCGCTGATCACGTACACGTGCTTCGCGGCCGGCGTGAAGTCGGCGACGTGCATCGTCGGCGACTGCAGGTAGCGGCGCAGCTCCTTCTCGAGATCCGCGAGCGAGATGCCGAACGCCTTCTCCACCGCGACCGGCGCCGCTTCGTTCTTCGCGAGGAGCGTGATGAAGTTGCCGAAGTTTTTGTTGCGCTCCGGATTGCCGAGCATGAGGTAGTGCACGAGGAGCCACGACTCCGCGTAGAAATCGCCCGCTCGAAATTTTTCGGAGTAGTCCGGCGAGTGGACGTTGATCGCGAACAGACGCGTGAGCGGAATCAACCCGCGGTTCTGCAGCCAGACGAGGTGCTCGGAGATCGGCATGCCGATGCGCAGCTTGTCGCGGCCGAACGTCTGGAACGTCGAGTAAAACTCCGCGATCCCCTCGGTGAACCACAGCGGCAGCTCGCCGGCGGTGTTGCGCGTCACGCAATGCGTCAGCTCGTGGTTGACGGAGCGATCGAAGCGCGCGTCGCTGTCGGCGTTGATGAGCATGAAGCCGGCGTCGGGCGTGCCGCCGAAGAGCGCGGCGACGTGCTCCATCTTCTTGCCCATCGCGGCGTCGCGGAACGGCGCGAAGGCGCGCTCGTTCGGAAAAAGGATGACTGTGACTTTCTGCGGCGGATGAACGTTGAGATGCGTGCTCATCGCCAGCCCGTCGCGCATCAGTTGAAGGCGCTGTGCGACGTCGCGCGTGACGCGGTCACGCGCGGCGCTGTAAATGACATAGTCGTCGAGCTCGAGCCGGGTCCACTGCTTGTCTTCCCGCGGCAAACTGACCGAAGCGAGAAGAGGCAGCGCGGCGAGCGCCATCGCGGCGGCCGCAAGGAACCGGGACAGGTGCATGCTCTTAGTGTAATGCCGCAACTAATCTGCACCGTACGCGACTGTCGTGCGCCTCTGGCGCGCGAGGAGCGGCGCGTCGTCTGCGCACGCGGGCACACGTTCGACGTCGCGCGCAGCGGCTACATCAATCTATTGCAGCCGCAGGATCGGCGATCGCGCCAGCCGGGGGATTCTGCGGACGCAGTGGCGGCGCGACGACGGCTGCTCGATCGGGGATTGATGAAGCCGATCGATGACGCGATCGCGTCGATGGTGCGCGGTGAAACGATTCTTGATGTTGGGTGTGGGCCGGACATTCCTGTCCGGCCAGACAAGAATGTCTGGCCCACACTCTGCGGCATCGACATTTCCGTTCCTGCCATCGAAGCCGCCGCGCGACGCTATCCCGATCAAGAGTGGATCGTCGCGAACGCCGATCGCTTCATCCCGTACGAAGACGCGTCGTTCGACGCCGTCCTCTCCATCACCGCGCGATTGAACGCTATCGAGTTTCGCCGCGTCGTTCGCAATGACGGAACGCTCGTCGTCGCCATCGCCGGCCCCGATGATCTCGTCGAGTTGCGCGGCCATACGCGCGACCGCGTCGATCGCACGATCGAGATGTTCGCGCCGCATTTCGCACTCGAGCGGCACGAGCGAATCGCGTTTCAAACGCCGGTCGATCGTGACGCGCTGCACGACCTCGCCGTCTCCACCTATCGACCGAAACGGATGCGCGAAGTGGACGCGATCACCATGAGTCGCGATCTGCTACTGTTTCGCCCGCTATGAAGAAACTGATCGTTCTCCTCGCATTCGCGAGCGTGCTCGCCGCTGCGCCGCATTCGGTCGTCGACCTCGATCACGCGAACATCGTCGACCTCACGCACGCGTTCGACGAGCACACGCTGTACTGGCCGAACTCGCCGGGCGGATTCGAATTGAAGAAGCTCGCCTACGGCCCGACGCCGGGCGGCTACTTCTATTCGTCGTTCGCGTTCTGCGCACCGGAGCACGGCGGAACGCATCTCGACGCGCCGATCCACTTCAGCGAGCACGGACGAACGATCGATCAGATTCCGCTCACGCAACTCGTCGCGCCGGCCGTCGTCATCGACGTGTCGTCGAAGACGAAGACGAACGCCGACTATCGCCTCACCGCCGCCGACGTGAAGGAGTGGGAAGCGAAGAACGGCGCGATTTCGTCCGGCACGATCGTGCTTCTCAACACCGGATGGGCATCGAAGTACGGCAATCGCAAAGCGGACTTCGGCGACGACACGCCCGGCGCCACCGACAAGCTGCACTTCCCGTCGTTCGGTGAAGACGCCGCAAAGCTGCTCGTCAACGAGCGCCACGTCGCCGCGATCGGCCTCGACACGCCGAGCATCGACTACGGCCCGTCGACGACGTTCATGGTCCATCAGATCGCAATGGGCGCGAACGTCCCCGGCTTCGAAAATCTGATGAATCTCGATCAGCTCCCCGCGCGCGGCGCGACGGTGATCGCGCTGCCGATGAAGATCGGCGGCGGCAGCGGTGGACCGCTGCGGATCATTGCGCTGGTCGGGAAGTAGTCAGAACATCCGCGCCGCGTACATCTCGCCGAGTCCCGGCGGATCCTGCGCGAGCTTGCGCAAATAGCCGTACAGCGAAGGATCGCTGAGATACGGCGGCGGATCGTGTCGCAGGAGTTTCTTCAGCTCTTCGCTCCACGCCGCGGAGTTTTTCGCCGCGTTCAATGCCGTTTGCACGTCGGCGATCGGCATGTTGCGCAGCCACTGCACGAACTGCGGCCAGTTGAGCAGAAGATGCGCGGCACGCAGCACGAGCCGGCGATCGGCGTCGGCGTTCTCCACTTTGCCCGTCGCGATCTGGATGTTGCGCAGCACGCGCACGAGGCAGAAGTAGCGCTTGATCGTGCGCGGATTCAGCTCGAGGTCGTCGATGGCGATGTCGACGATGCGCTTGATCTCGTCGCTCTCCGGATCGTGCATCAGCTCCGTCGTTCGCTTCGAGAAGACCTGCTCGAGAATCGTCCGCTCTTCCGATGAGATGTCGGTCGCGTTCGCGATTTCTTTAGCCATGCGCCCGATCTCCGTCGTCGTCACTTCTTTGGATTGTGCGGCCTCGATCACCTTGTCGACGTCGACCTTCTTCTCGCTCTTCACGGTGGGACGCAGATGCGACGTCGCGAACTGCTTCGCCGTCGCCGCGTCGAGATGCGGAATGACGAACGGAAGCTGGATGAACTTCTCCATGAATCGCCAGCCGAACGTGCGGCCGCGCCGCTCCGGTGCCGCGCCGCCGGCATCTTTCTGCGCCTGTTCGAGCGCGCCGGCGACCATCTCCATGTCCATGCCGAGGAAGAAGTAGACGTTGCGGTTGGGAAGGGAGAGGAATTGGTTGATCGCGAGGATGATCTGATTGACCGTCTGCGGATCGCAGCGATCGAGATCGTCGATGAAGATGGCGATGCGGCGATTGCCGACGAGCAGCCGCAGCGCGCGATCGAGATCGTGATCGACGAGGTGAAGCATCCCGAGCTGCGCTTCGTATCCGGGCTCGGTGATGTATTTCTCGAACGGGCGGTCGAGAACGCGCTTCTGCAATTGGTACGCGGTAGCAATGAAGCCGGCGACGCCGCCGAAGATCGCGAACGACGGCGGCATGAGCAGGACGAGCGCGAATGCGACAGCGATCCAGAAGAGGCCGAGCGGAATCGCGCGCGTGATCAGCCAGCGATTGACGTCGCTGCGGATGGTGTCGATGTTGATGCGTGCGAGCTGCAGCCGCAGCCAGAATTCTTCGCGCTCTTTGCGGTCGTCGATCTGTTGCGCGAGCTGATGAAGGATGCCGTGCGCGAGTCCGGCCCAAACCTGCGTTCCTTCGCGGTAGTAGAGAGGATTGAACCAGACGGTGGGAATCGTCTCCGCGCTCGAGGAGACGAAGCCGCCGGTCCGATCGGACTTCGCGCCGCGCAACGCGCGAAGGAAGTCTTTGTAGGTGGTGGCGACTTTCGCGACGAAGTCGCTCGTGTTCCCGCGCTCGTCGCGCTTCGCGGAGGTGGGATCGACCCGCTCCTGAATCATGCGCATGAGGCTCGTCTTGCCCTGACCCCAGGGAGCCTGAATGCCGATGGTGAGCGGCGTCGGCGTGTCGCCGATCAGGATGGAGTCGGCGATCGCTTGCGCGTACTTGGCGTAGCCGAGGGAGTCGACGCGGGTCCAGATGTCGGTGGAGGGGCGGTTGGCGATGTTGAAGGGGATCTCGACGTTGAGGGCGGCTTGCCAAATGGCGAACGGCTCTGTGCGTACCGCTGCGAAATGCCTTGCAAGCTTGCGGAGATCGATTTCAGAATCTTTTAGTTCGCCACGCACGGCAATTCCGCCGAGCAGATGTTCAACGCCGATCAGACGCGATTCCGTCTTCTTACGAATTGCTTCCGCATTGGAGAGCATCTCGCGGATTCGAACCTGATCGGCATCACTCAAGCGCGTCGCAACCTGCTCGCGCGTGACGCCCACGAGGTGCTCGCTTGGAAGCGGTTGAGCCACAGGCGGGGCAACGGCCCCGCCGTCAGTGAATCGCGACGCCAGACTCTCGCTCCAAACAATCACGGGCGTGATCGCCCCGCCGGCGACCTGCGCTCGATCAGCGGCTCGGATCAAGAGCTCGATAACCTCTCCACTAACGCCGAACCCACTCAACGCCGCTTCGAAGTTGTTTAACTTCTGCGTCGCCGCCGCGGGCACACCAAGAAGCTCAGTGCCGACATCCGGCTGCGCGGCCAAGATCCGCTGCCACAGGTTCTTCGCGACAAACCCGTCGATCTCGTGCACGCCCGTCTCGAACGACGACAACTCGCCCAACGACGGGTCCTGCGCGCCGATGTACTCCGGCGAAATCGTCTGGTACCGGAGTCCGCTGCTCGACATCACCGCAACGCGATCGATCATCGCGCTCGAAGCCGAGCGCAACTCCTCGTTGCGACCGATGAACACGAGCAGATCGCCGTGCCGGATCCCGCGCAGATTGTGCGTCTGCGCATCCTTCGACTCCGTCACCACCGCAAACGTGCGGCGCTTCGTCAGTCGATCGAGTACGTCGAGCGGATCCACCCTTCCATTACGCTACACCTGATAGCGCACGTAATGGCAGGTATATCCCCACGGCAACCGCTGCAGGTAGTCCTGGTGGTAATCCTCGGCACGCCAGAACGTCGACGCCGGCACGATCTCCGTCACGATCGGTTTCGGCCAATGCTGTTGCGCGCGCTCGATCGCTTTTTCCGCGGCCGCTCGCTGCTCGTCGTCGTGAACGAAAATCGCCGAGCGGTACTGCGAGCCGACGTCGTTGCCTTGCCGGTTCGCGGTCGTCGGATCGTGCAGGCTGAAGAAGTGATCGAGGATCGTGTCGTACGTGATCTTCGACGGATCGAACTCCACCTCGATCGACTCCGCGTGTCCGGTGCGTCCGCCCTTCACGTCTTCATAGCGCGGACTCGCGAGCGTCCCGCCCGTATATCCAACCTCGGTATTGATCACGCCGGGAAGTTTGCGAAGCAACTCCTCGACGCCCCAGAAACAACCTCCCGCGAGTGTGGCCTTCACTTCTTTGCGCCCTCGAACAGCTTCTTGTACTCGCCGTAACCCTCGGCATCCAACTTGTCGACCGGGATGAATCGCAGCGACGCGGAGTTCATGCAATAGCGAAGACCGGTCGGCGCCGGGCCGTCGTCGAAGACGTGGCCGAGGTGCGAGTCGGCGTGCTTGGAGCGAACTTCGGTGCGCGACATGAACAGCTTGCGATCGGTCTTCGTCACGACGTTGTCGGGCACGAGCGGCTGCGTGAAGCTCGGCCATCCGGTGCCGGATTCGTACTTGTCTTTCGAGCTGAAGAGCGGCTCGCCCGACACGCGATCGACGTAGATGCCGTCCTTGTGATTGTCCCAATACTCGTTGCGGAACGGCGGTTCGGTGCCTTCGTGCTGCGTGACGTCATACTGCAGCGGCGTGAGCGATTTGCGCAGCTCGTCATCGGACGGCTTGCTGTACTTCGACATCGACTTGGCTCCTCGATTCGTGTTCTGCGCGGCCGGCTTCGCCGGCTGTGCAGCCATCAACAGGAAGGCGGCAACGGCGACCGCGGCGATGATGATCAGGGATTGTTTCTTCATATCTGTCCTCAACAAAAGGAACATGGGCCACAATTCTCACGCAACCATCACGCCGAGGTCACTTTCAAATTCATGAGACGCATCATTCCGCTGCTTCTGATCAGTGCGCTTGTGAGCGCGCTCACCGCGTCCGCGCAAACCATCGAGATCGCGCCGACGACCGAGTCCGGCCGCGTCCTTCAATCGCTCATCGAGAAGGCCTCGATGGACGAATTGCGGTGGCCCGACTTCAGCGACTATCGCAAACATCTCCACAACTTCTACGCGCCGAACGGATACGCGCTGGCGTGGTCGGCGGATGGGAAGGCGACGCCGCAGGCGCTCACGGTCATCGACTTGCTGCAGGCGGCCGATGCGAAAGGCATCCACGCCGTCGACTACGACGGGCCGCGCTGGGCGGCGCGCCTGAAGGCGCTCAACGAATCGACCGCAGCGCGATTCGATCTCGCGCTCACCGTCGCGCTCATGCGCTACATCTCCGATCTGCACATCGGTCGCGTCAATCCGCGCAACGTTCGCTTCGAGTTGGACATCGAGCACAAGAAGTACTACCTGCCGGACTTCGTCGGGCAGGTGAAAGGATCGGGTGCGCCGGCGCTCTTGCTGTCGACGATCGAGCCACCGCACGAGGAGTACAAACAGCTGCAGGCCGCGCTGGCGACGTATCGAAAGCTCGCCGACGAATCGCACGATGAGAAGCCGCTGACGTCGCCGGTCTCGCTGCCACGACTGATTCACTTCCTGCGTCGCGGCGGCGATCTCGCGGCCGATGCGGCCGTGACGTCGATGACCGACGCGACGCTCGTCGACGCCATCAAACACTTTCAGGAACGCCACGGCCTCGAGCCCGACGGCGTCCTCACGCGCAAAACGCTCGACGCGCTCAACGTTCCGCTCAGCCGCCGCGTGAAGCAGATCGAATGGGCGCTCGAGCGCTGGCGATGGGCGCCGATGGAATTCGAGAACGCGCCCATCGTCGTCAACGTGCCGGAGTTTCGTCTGCGCGCGTGGGACGACAAAGGCAAGACCGCGCTGTCGATGCGTGTCGTCGTCGGGCAGACCTACGGACATCAGACGCCGATCTTCAGCGGCGACATGAAGTACGTCGTCTTCCGTCCGTACTGGTACGTGACGCCGAACATTCAGCAGGGCGAGCTCGTGCCGCACGTCGTCAAAGATCGCGACTACCTCGTGCGCAACGGATACGAAGTCGTCGACGACAACGGCAACGGAATCGGCAGCGACGTCAGCGACGCCGTGCTCGCGAAATTGCGCTCCGGTCAATACGGCGTGCGCCAGAAACCCGGTCCGTCGAACGCGCTCGGTCTCGTGAAGTTCATCTTCCCGAATCAGAACAACGTCTATCTCCACAGCACGCCGTCGCAAACGCTCTTCTCGAAATCGCGCCGCGACTTCAGCCATGGATGCATTCGCGTCGAGCATCCCGCGCAGCTCGCCGATTGGGTGCTGCGCGAGCAGACGGATTGGACGCCGGAGCGCATTCGCGCGGCGATGAACGGCACCGCCGACTCGACGCAGGTGAATCTCAAGCGTCCGATTCCGGTCTTGATTCTGTACGCGACCGCGACGGTCACCGAAGACGGCGCCGTGCACTTCTTCGACGACATCTACGGTCACGACGCCACGCTGGAGAACGCGCTCGCGGCGGGCTATCCGTATCCCGCATAATCGCGCGCATGCAGACAAGCTCGACCGAATATCCCATCGGCAAAGTCATCGCCGCGTCGGCCGCGGGCACGATGATCGAGTGGTACGACTTCTATCTCTTCGGCAGCCTCGCGCCGATCATCGCGGGCGCGTTTTTCTCGAGCGACAACCCGACGATCGGCTTTCTGAAAACGCTGGCGACGTTCGCCACCGGATTCGCCGTACGTCCGTTCGGCGCGATCTTCTTCGGCCGCATCGGCGATCTCGTCGGACGCAAGTACGCGTTCCTCGTCACGCTGTTGATCATGGGCGGCGCGACGTTCGTCATCGGCCTGTTGCCGTCGTACAAGACGATCGGCATCTTCGCGCCGATCATCCTCGTAGCACTGCGACTCCTGCAAGGACTCGCCCTCGGCGGCGAATACGGCGGCGCGGCGGTGTACGTCGCGGAGCACGCGCCTGATCACAAACGCGGTTACTACACGAGCTTCATTCAAACCACCGCCACGCTCGGACTCTTCGTCTCCCTCGGCGTCATCCTCGCGGTGCGACTCACGGTCGGCGAAGCCGACTTCAAAGAGTGGGGCTGGCGCATCCCGTTTCTTCTGTCGTTCTTCCTCGTGGCGATGTCGATCTACATTCGGATGAAGCTGCGCGAGTCACCGCTCTTCACCAAGCTCAAAGACGAAGGGAAGACTTCGAAAGCGCCGCTCCGCGACTCGCTCGGCAGCGGCGCGAACTGGAAAGTGATGATGCTCGTGCTGTTCGGCGCCGCCGCCGGACAAGCGGTCATCTGGTACACGGGCCAGTTCTACGCGCTCTTCTTTCTGCAGACGGTCCTCAAAGTCGACTTCGTGCATGCGACGATCATCGTCGCTATCGCCCTCGCCCTCGGCACACCGTTCTTCATCTTCTTCGGCGCACTGTCCGATCGCATTGGCCGCAAGAAAGTGATGATGGCCGGCAATCTCATCGCCGTCCTCACCTACTACCCGATCTACCAGGGAATGCACGCGTACTCGAATCCGGTGAACTTCCCGATGCTCACGCTGTTCGTCTTCATTCAGGTGATCTACGTGACGATGGTCTACGGCCCGATCGCCGCGTTCCTCGTCGAAGCATTCCCCGCGCGCATTCGCTACACGTCGCTCTCGTTGCCGTATCACATCGGCAACGGATGGTTCGGCGGATTCACGCCGCTCATCGCGTCGGCGGTCGTCGCGAGAACGGGACACATCTACGCGGGACTCTGGTATCCGATCGGCGTCGCAGCGATCACTTTCGTGATTGGGACGCTTTTCTTGAAGGAGTCGAAGGACGTGCGGATCTGGGACGAGGTGAGCTCAGCGACCGCACCCCGTCCGAGCTGACGTCGTTGTAAGACGACATCCGCTTCATGACGCGGCGCAGATCGCGCGGTGAGGCGTTCATGAGCGCGGACGCGGTGATCTCGCCGATCAATCCCGAGTAGGCGATGTGCGACAAAAAAGGGCTCGCCGTCCACGTCGCGTGCTCGACCGCGTCCGCTTCGGGATTGAGCAACGCAACGAGATGCTCCGCCGAGTCGCGCGCGACGTTGATCCACTGCCCGCTCCAGCGCGACAGCACACGCGGTGCGCGCGCGTTGACGACGACTTCGGCGCCGCGCAACACGATCGGTTCATAAACCTGCATCGCCACCATCACGCCGCGCGCGACGCAACGCTCGATGTCGGCGCGCAGCAGGCGGAACGGCGCCGGAAAGAGATCGAGCGCGACGACGCTGGCCGTCCTGCGCAGCATTGCGCGGCAGCGTTCGTAGACCTGATCGATTCCGGCCAGACGGTACACGGCGTCGTCATCGTGCGGCCTGACTACGGAGGAGAGCGTTTGCGAAGCGCGTTTGTGGCGGCGATCGAAGTCGGACTCGATGCGACGCAACAGCTCCTTCGCGGGCACGGCGCGGATCAACTTCCCCTCGGTGCTCTCGACGACGACCGCGCCTTTGTCGCGCAGGGATTCGATGGCCTTGTACGTGTTCGCGACAGGGCGGCCGATGCCCTGCGCAACGCGGTATCCGGTCGCCGGCGACTCGCGAAGAAGGAAGAGATAAGCCGACGACTCCAGCTCCGTGAATCCAAGCGGCACGAGTGACATTAGTAGTATTGTACGCTACTACTATGATCATCGCCGCTACGCTGGTCGCGCTCTCCACGTTCGTCGATCCGCTCATCGAGTCGAAGATGAGCGCCGAGAAGATTCCCGGCGCCGTGTTCGTCCACTTCAAGAACGGCCGCGTCGACTACGCGAAGGGCTACGGTTACGCCGACGTCGAGCGCAAGGTGCGCGTGTCGCCGGAGAAGACGATCTGGCGCGTCGGCTCGATCTCGAAGGTGTTCACCGCGACCGCGCTCATGCAGTTCGATCTCGATCTCGACAGGAGCGCCAACGCATATCTGAAATCGCTGCAGACCGATCCGCGCGTCACGCCGCGCATGCTGCTCGATCACACCGCCGGCTTCGACGAGATCCGTCCCGGAACGCAGGCGCCGACGGAAAAAGAGGTGTTGCCGCTCGCGGACTTTCTGCGGCCGCGATTGAAAATCGTGCGCACGCCGGGCGAAGTGACGTCGTATTCGACCTACGGCATCACGCTCGCCGGCCTGATGGTCGAAGACCTCTCGGGCACGACCTACGAGCGCTACATGCGCGAGCACGTGTGGAAGCCCCTCGGCATGACGCGTACGAACATCACTGTGCCGCCGTCGATGAAGAAGGATGTTGCGATCGGCTACGAGCTGCGCAAAGGAAAGCTCGAACCGCAGCCGTGGGAGTGGCACCACACGACGCCTGCG